>Ga0209159_1000052_pt1 | contig 94358 bp, 84 predicted proteins | sample GraSoiAngelo_144_FD_185901 | JGI IMG/M metagenome (GOLD analysis project Ga0209159, IMG submission 185901) | Grasslands soil microbial communities from the Angelo Coastal Reserve, California, USA - 14_1009_02_40cm (SPAdes) (version 2) | ecosystem: Environmental > Terrestrial > Soil > Grasslands ...
CATGCAGGAAGTAGTCCACTTCCCATGACTCGTCACCGATCCAGATATCGTACGGCGTCTCCTGGACGACCTCATTGAACAGCATGAAGTTGGCGACGAAGATCTCGTCCATCCGGCGGAACGCGTAGAAGGCGTGCAGCTCGTGCTGTGAGGATTCTTCTTCCCAGTGTGCCGACTCCAGGGCCTGCAGGTGGTTCTTGGGGTGGATGGTCTCGCCTGCGGCTTTCAGCACTGTGGTCACGGGGTGTTGCGCCCACCAGTCGATCTGCAAATCCGGGACAAGTGTACGCAATTCCCTGGCGATCGCGAGATCGCGCTGAATGTGGCCGAGCCCGATGGAGGAGGAGACAAAGATCGCCCGCTTGGGACGGCTCATGGCCCGGGTCCACCGGACCTCCTTGGACTTGCGCGGCTCCAACGAATCGGCGAATTGCTTGATGAGCATGTTGATCTTGACTGGATCGCGCCCGGGCGTCATGTGACCAGACCCTTCCAGTGTCACGAGCTTGCCTCCCGTCAGCCGGGCCACCGCCTCGCCGCGTGCAGGTAACTGGCATTCGTCCAGATCCCCGTGGATCACCAGGACCGGGCAGCGCACCTTCCGGCAGACCTCTTCCGTCTCCTCTTTCGTCTTTGGGTAGCGGGGCGCCTCGCGGTTGAGCAGCATTGTCTGCGGCGTCGTTTCCAGGCACCAGCCGATGATGTCCTCCAGCTGCTTCGTGGAGTGAGGTTCAGGGAGCATCTTGCCGAAAAAGAATGATACATAGCCTCGCCAGTCCTTCAGCCAGTAATGCCGGTTGGTCTTTGCCCACCCCTCATCGGTGTCGGGGACCTCATCGAAGGTTGCAATGTACATTGCCCGGTTCGGGTGTACCGGCGCCAGCGGCGCCCCGGGGGCGATTGCCACGAGGCCGAGAACTCGCTCGGGATACGCCGCCGCGAAATGGAGCACCCACCAGACGTGGCAGAGGACGACGAGCACCGCCTGTTTTGTGCCCGTGGTGTCCATCACCGCCAGCATGTCGGCGATAATTTCCTCATCGCCGTACGCCTCGGACGTCCCTGGTCGATCGGAGCGGCCGTTCCCCCTTCCGTCGAAGGTGAGGACGCGAAAGTGGCGCGCGAGATATGGAACCTGTGCCTTCCACTGCTGCGAGTGAACGATTGGCGAACTCGGCACGAGCAGAATCGTCGGCTCGCCCTGCCCGAACAGCTCGTAGTGGGTCTTGACGCCCTTTCGCTCCACGTAGCCTTCTTGATCAGGATACCGCGCTCTCATCGAGGCTCGTTCCTTTCCCCCAGGCGGGTTGTTACCAGATTACTCGTCCCTGTTCGACTCTTCCTACAGCCGGAAGGTACCCTTGGAACGCGGATGGCCGCAGATCGTCCAGCGTGACGAACTCGCCTCCGGCATCCTGCAGCCGATGGATGATGACGGGCAGGGCCGCAGGCACCGCAGCCGGCCAGGTGTGTAACAGGATGATCGCGCTCTCGCCGGCTGCCAGTGCCCCGCTCACCAGCGCGTCCGCAATCTCTCGCGGCGTGCGGGTGATCTCCCATTCGTCCGCCTGCACATGCCAGCCGACGTGGCGATAGCCCAGGTCGGTCAGTTTCTGCGGGATGCGGCTCTCGTTGCCATAATCTCCCCACGGGCTACGGAACCAGGGTTTCGGATCCTTGCCGGTCACGGCTTTGATCACCTGTTCAGCGGCCTCGACATCCCGGATCAAACCCTCGTCAGAGAGAAGCGGCAGGCGAGCATGGTAGTAGGAATGGTTGCCGAGGCGATGGGGGCCGCGTCCGATCTCCTGTGTGACGTGGGGATAGGCTTCGACCCAGCGTCCCTGAAGGAAGAACGTTGCCCGTACCTGTGCGTTGCCCAACGCAGCGATGATCTGGTCGATCACCCCTGGCGGGCAGTGCGGTCGATCCGGATGCTCGGCGTCGAACGTCAGAGCGATCTGCATGGTCAGAGCATAATCTGATTCAACCCCCAAGGCATCGAAGGGAATGCCGATGGTCCGCACAGTGACCGCAGCAGGGATATCGGAAGAATTACCGATGCCGGGGAGTGATCAGGATTCCGTGGGCACGTCTAGCCCGTGCCGCACGGCCCAGGCTGCGATCTGGGCGCGGGAGTGCAGACCGAGTTTGTTCATGATGTGTTCCACGTGGCTGATCGCGGTCCGCTCCGCAATGGTGAGCTTTGTGGCAATTTCCCGGTTGGAGAGCCCTCTGGCTATGAGCGCTGCGACCTCGCGCTCTCGGGAGGTCAGTGGATCGCGAGGCTTCTGCGGGACCCGGAGCCGCGGGGGAGGGGGTTGGGCGGCATCCAGGGCCAGCTGAATCGCGTCGTCCGCCTCGAGGCTGCGGCCACTGCTCCACTCGCGCTCGAACTCGTCAGCTGCCATCGAGGCTTTCACACCCTCCAGCGTGCGGTCGTATTCCCGCCGATCGGACAGCGCGACCGGCGCGCCCAGTCCGGCGCGGAGCGCGGCGGCAGCCGACAGCACCCTGACCGCCTCTCGCAGTCTCCCCGCCACGAAGATGACGGCCGCCAGGCCCTCCAGGGACTGCGCGATGCCCCGCCGGTCGTCGAGGCCGCGATACAGAGTCAGGCTCTCGGCGAAGCGGTCGCGCGCGCGCACGTCGTCGCCGCGCCGATGCGCCAGGACGCCCAGGTTCCACAACGCCCACGCCGTGCCCCAGCGATATCCCTGCTTGCGAAAGAGTGCCAGGCTCTGCTCGTGGAGCGCCAGGGCCTCGTCATCGTTGCCTCGATCACGAGCAGCCAGTCCGAGATCGAACAGCGCCCATGCGATGCCCCACTCATTGCCGAGCCCGCGGTAGATGCCCAAAGCGGTCTGGTAGCGCGTGGAGGCTTCTTCGAACTCGCCAGTGGATCGAGCCACGTGCCCGACAAAGGCGGTGGCCATCGCTTCTCGCTTGGCGTCGCCATGCAGACGAAACAACTCACGAGATCGCTCCAGCCACGTGCGCGCCTGATCCCACTCGCCCAGGCTCCAGGCTAAGACGCCGGCGGGGAGGACGACCCGGGCCCGCAGGAGATCGTCCACGTCGCTGGCCGCGTGCAGAATTTGCTCAAGCCGCACACGGCCTTCTGTCAAATGTCCATGAAGGTAGAAGAACCACCCCAGTCCGCAGCCGAGCTGGGCCGACGTGTGACCTGAGCTTCGCAGCGACCAATCCAGAGCGCTGCGCAGGTTCTCTGTGTCCTGCCAGAGGCGGTGCAGCCAGCCCTCCTCCTCGGCGGTCCCCAGAGCCCCTTCTGCCTGCTCGCTCAGCGCAGCAAGATGGCCGGCATGCCGCATCCTGGCGCCATCGAGTTCACCGGCGGCTGCCAGTTGTTCGACGCCGTATTCCCGGATCGTTTCGAGCATGAGGAATCGCGCGCTGCGGTCCGGTCCCGTCACCCGCCTGAGCAGGCTCTTGTCGACCAGTGAGGTCAGACCGTCAAGGATGTCGAGGGCATCGCCGCTGCCGACCGCCTCCGCCGATTCGAGCGCAAAGCCGCCTCGAAACACGGACAGGGATCGGAACAGCCGCCGTTCGTCCGGCGTGAGCAACTCATAACTCCAGGAGATCGCCGCCTGCAGTGATTGGTGTCGCTGGGGAGCGTCGCGGGGGCCACCGCGCAGCAGCCGGGACTGATCGTCCAATCGCCGCGCGATCTCCTCGGGGGTCAGAATCTTGATGCGCGCCGCCGCCAGTTCGATGGCCAGCGGCAACCCTTCCAGCCGGATACAGATCGCCACCACGGCCTCGACATTATCGGGGCTGACCGCGAACTCCGGCTGGACGAACCGGCACCGGCTCACAAACAGCGCCACCGCGGGATTCCGGGACACTGAGTCCAGTGTGTCCTTCCGGCGCTCGGGGATCTCCAGCACTGGCACCGGGAACTCGCGCTCCCAGCTCAGCCGGAGCCGCTCGCGGCTGGTCGCCACGATTCTGAGATCAGGAGAGGCCCCCAGCAGGTGGTCGACCACCGATGCGGCCTCGGCGACCTGCTCCAGGTTGTCGAGCACCAGCAGGGTGTGCCTGTCTTGCAGGTACTCCTGGAGGTTGTACAGCAGGGGACGGCCGGGTGCTTCATTGACACCCAGGACCTGCGCGATGGAGGGGACGATCATCCGGGGATCGGTAATGTGGGCGAGGGGCACGAAAAAAGCCCCGTGACGGAATTGATGGATCACCTCCGCGGCCAGCTGCAGCGCGAGCCTCGTCTTCCCTATTCCTCCCGCCCCCGTGAGCGTGAGAAGCCTCACACCCTCGTCGAGCAGGGCCGCGCGGGTGCGCGTCAGTTCCTTTTCCCGGCCGATGAACGCCGTGGGCTGTGGCGGGAGGTTGTTGGGATGCGCGTCGAGCGTGCGCAGAGGCGGAAAGGTTTCGAGGAGGTCACGATGCAGAACCTGGAATAGCCGCTCTGGCCGGAGCAGATCCTTCAGGCGATATTCACCCAAAGATTTCAGCGTGACCCCATTGGGCAGGGCCTGCTCGAGGACAATTCGGGTGGCATCTGAAATAAGGATCTGGCCGCCATGCCCAGCGTCGCAGATGCGTGCCGCTCGGTGGACGTCGATGCCGACATAATCTCCCTCACGGGCGGTGGGCTGGCCCGTATGGATGCCCATGCGGGATCGTGCCACCGTCCCTTGCGGCCATGCGTGCGTGCCCAGGGCCCGCTGGGCGTCTACCGCTGCGGCAACGGCATCGCTGACTCGAGAGAAGGCGAAAAAGCACGCGTCGCCTGGGCTGTCGATTTCCTGACCGCCGTAGCTCGTGGCGGTGGATCGCAGGATCTCCCGGTAGCCTGAAAGCACCTCCGCGTATTGATCGCCGACCTGTTGCAAGAGGCGAGTAGACCCTTCGATGTCGGTGAAAAGGAAGGTGACTGTTCCGGCCGGGAGCTTCACGATTGGCTCCCCCTCCTGGGTAGGTCGACCTGCTTCTGTCTACCCGGTTGCCGCGGCCCTTCCTTCCAAGCGGGGGTTAAGAATCGGCACCCATTCTGCCGGACATTGGCCTCTTGCGCCGTGTGGTACAATAGCTATAAGGAACGGGGATTACTGATAGTCAGGGCTCCCTGGCGGGGGCCCGTTTATTCTTGCCAGACTGGAGACGATGATGATGGGGCTACGCAGGCATTCACACAGGCCGGCCGCCCGCGTCTTGTGCCAGCGGTGCGGCAGGCGGATTCCGCCGGTAGCGCGGAAGCACCGGGATCCGTTCTGCTCGCGCGTCTGTGCAGAGGCGACGTACGGGACTCCTTCCCGTCGCACGACAGGAAGGATAGTGGTCGGCGGGGTCACCGTCCGCACACCGTGATGTCATAACTCGCCGGCGGGAATGCGTCCCGCCGCACGCGGACTGTCGCCCTCGGGTTCTGCCCGGGGGCGGTTTCTTTTTGATGACGGCTTGATTTCTCCCAGATCCAACAATGTGGAGCGGTGTTACGTGCAGTAGTTCCAGCCGCGCTCGATTTTGCGATTGACAGAGTCGCGTTAGGGTCTATCCCCGCACTGATTCAGGGAATCTCCCCACACTTTCGTAGGTGATTGCTGCATTGTGAGCTGCGGGAATTCATTTAGAGTTAATCCAGTCATTTTCTTCAGGTCTTACCCTCATGCGGCGTCAGGTCTTTTGGGCCGCGTGACACAGCCGGTCAGGACGCGCAGGGAGGTGAGCACGCCCACGAGGCAAGTGTGTGACGCAATACGAGCCCTGAAGCTTGACGCTGAGGAGGACACCATGCGATCGAAGTGGTCTTGGCGTACGATGCTCGTCGCAGTGCTTGTTGCGTTGCTTGGTTCGGTAATCTTGCCTAGTCCAGCGCACGCGGTCACAACCTTCGGTGGTGAGGCAACCGGTGTGTGGGTGTTTGTGCCGGCCACCGGGTTGATCATCAAGGTGACCACCGGTCAGATCCCCGCCTCGGGCGGCGAGGTTGAAGCGTCGCTGCTCTCCGGAGACATTCCGAGCGGCGCCACAGGCGGGAATGTCGCGCTTAGTACCGGGACCCTGCACAGCGTTGGGGTCGGTCTGGATGATACCGACGCGATCGCCTCACAGGCCAACGTCAACCTGACGGTTTCGGGCAATGGAATCACATCAGACTTTTTGACGGCGTGGAGCAACGCGAGCTGCGCAGCGGGACCAATGGTCCTGGGCGGAATGACAGTCGAAAACCTCGTCATCAACGGTCAGCCCATCTTCGTCACAGGCGCCCCAAACCAGACCGTCTCACTGCCGAACGGCACCGCCGTCATCAACGAACAAACCTCGTCCATCGTGGGCACTACCGGTGAGCTCTCGGTCACCGCGTTGCACGTGACCACCCGCGACACGCTCACCGGCCAGCTGCTGGCCGAGGTGAAGCTTGGCATCGGGGACGCGCAAATCGACTGTGCGCCCGGCTCGCCCCCCGCAGGAGCTGCAACGAGCGGCGGCGGCTGGATTACGCTCAGCTCGGGCGGGAAGGGCACGTTCGGGATGATCGGCGGGACGCAACCGGCCGGCGGGACGATGGGCCACTTCGTTTACATCAACCACGACACGGGGTTGGCCGTCCAGAGCACGTCGGTTGGCACGTTCAATGCCGGCTGCACGAGTTTCCTTTCAGGCTCCGGCACCAGCGGTTCCGGCCCGGTGGACTTCACCGTGCAGGTAACAGACAATGGGGAGCCTGGAAGCGCGGACACGATTTCCATCACGATATCTGGCGCGGCTTCGGACAGCCAGGGGCCGAGCACTCTGGGAGGGGGCAACATCAAAGTGCACCGACCGCACTGCCCGTAGGACACGCGTCAACGCTCGCGGCCGGGGGATTCCCGGCCGCGAGCCCATCCTAGACTAATCCATAGACCCGCCTGACCTCGAATTGGTAGATCAGCCGCCTCTCCGTGACCATGATCCGCAGAAACTCATCGATGCTCCGTTCTTGCCCCGCCCACATGATGTGCCCAGGCCTGGGAGCGGGCGTCATATGCTGCTGCATCACCTGAAACAGCCGCAGATTCTGCCGCGGAGCATCGGGGCCTTCGAGGATGGTCACAATCGTTTCCAGCGTCAGGTAACGCCGGGTCGGGTCGAAGACGAACAGGGTGCAGCGGGGATCTCGCCGCAGAAGCCCCGTGCGGAGGCGATCGTGCGTCCCGCTGCTCCAGAGCATGCCGTCCACCAGGGCCACGCCGACCCGCACCGCATGCGGCGTCCCGTCGGCCCGCAGTGTGATCATCGCCGCGGCATGGTGCGCGTCCAGAAAGGCCCGATCGTTATCCGTGAGGTTCATCGGCCTCTCCTCGTGAAGGACCACTCTTTCGGGATGTGTCATCATGTATCCTGGGCGGTAGCCGGTGGATGGAGTGAGGACGTCTCTGTATCTCGCGGCCCCGGGCTCGAAGTTCTGGGCCTCGGGAGTCTCTGTTCCCCTCCCCACGGCGATCGCGAGGGCCGCCGCGCTCGGCTACGATGCGATTGAGATCATGCCGCGGGCGGTCGATGATCCAGAGCCGGACAAACTCCGCACCCTGACCGCGCAGCACGGCCTGACAATTGCCGGTATCGCCTCAGGTTTCCTTGCCGTCGAGCAGGGACTCTCCTTCACGCACCCGGATCCGGAGATCCGGGAAGAGGCCGTGGAGGCATTCCACCGGTGCCTGGAGATGGCCCAACGTGCGGGGGCGGCCACGGTCTCGATCGGTGTGGTCCGCGGCAAGTTGTCACACGGTCTTGGGCACGCCCAGGCTATGGCCCATCTGCTGGCCTGCGTGCGCGAGGTCGGGCGCGCGGCGCAGGCGCGCCGCCTGACGCTGGTGCTCGAACCCGGCAACCGGTACGAGACCGACTTCCTCCATACGGTTGAGGAGACAATCGCGTTTCTCGAGGCGGTGAACCTCCCCAACGTCCGGCTGCTGCTCGATACCTTTCATATGAACATCGAGGAGGCGTCCATCGCCGCTGCGGTTCACCGCGCCGGGCCGCGCCTCGAACACGTGCATTTCGCCGACAGCAACCGCCACGCCCCGGGATGGGGGCATCTGGACTTTGCCGCCGTGGCCGGGGCGCTGCGCGCGATCGGTTATCGCGGCGGCATCGGGCTGGAGATGATGTTTGAGCCGGATTTCGACGCGGCGGCGCGACACGGCATCGAGTTCGTCCGGAGGTTGTTTGCGTAGGTGAGGGGGTGCTAGCGAGAGGCCCCTGCCAGACGGGCCAGAATGAAATCCCGCCCCGCGCGGATCTCGGCGTTGATATCCTGGTACGTGCCTGCCACGTCGATGTTGGCGAACCCCGCGTAGCCGATCTTGCGCAGGGCCCCGAGCGTGCCGTCCCATGGGACGGCGCCTTTGCCCGGCGCCCAGTGATAGTCGGTGATGCCGTCGTTATCGGCAAGGTGCACCAGGAAGATCCGGTCGCGCAGCTTCTCGATGGCCACCGGCAGCAACTCCTTCTGGACCAGAAAGTGGGCGGTGTCGAACACCAGTCCCAGGGCCGGAGAGCCCACCGCGTCGGCCAGACGGCGCCCTCCGTCGGCGTTGCTCACCATCTCATACGGCCTCACCTCCAGCGCCAGACGCACCCCGCCCGCCTCAGCTTCGCGCACTAAGTCGCGGATCACCCCCACATATTCCGCCCACGCCGCGTCCCACGAGAACTCAACAGGGACCTCCACGCGAGTCGGTGGCGAGAACTCATCGTACAGCCGCCGGAACTCGATCGTCCAGGACGGATGGGGTGCCGAGTGGAGGTAAATCAGGTCGGTGCCGAGTGAGCGGGCCACCTGCACCGACTTCCGCACTTCCGTGACAGCCTGGGCCCGGACCGCCGGATCCTGATGGACGGTCATATGACGCAGGAAGCCGGCCTCGAACGCGGTGATGGCCAGCCCCTTCGCCTGACAGTGGTCCCGGAAGCGCTGCAGACGCTGGGAATCGGAGAAGTCGCGGGCGAAGTGATCGAGGCTGAACGCGGCGAGTTCGATGCCCGCAAACTGCATTTGCGCGGCCCAGTCGGCGAACGCGCCGTACTGCTCCAGCGTCGGTTCATCTCCGAAGTGCACGCGGGCATACGCAACAATCACGCCAAGGCGCATTCGCATCCTCCCTGTCGACCCAGCTATATTTTTGGCGCGCTGGCAAGGCAGCCCTCTGGGCCGGGCGCCGGGCGTCACGGCGAGGGGAAGCATTGCAAGGAGCGGGTCGGGCGGCCACGAAATAGGGGAGACGACGAGGCAGGGGCGAGGGGGTGTAGTGTTTACCATGAAGTGGCGGCCAGTAGTATGGTTTCTGGTGGCTGCGCTCGCAGTGACAGCGTCGGTTGTCTCGGCGCAGCCGCGGCGCACGATCACGCTCTGGTATCCAGCCGGCGACATCGCGGCCGGGCCCGTCTCCCCGTTCACGGACCCCAACCTGTTCGCGAACTTCGAGGCGACGAACAACGTGAAGGTCGAAATGGTCGGCGTCGACTACGACACCATGGTGCAGAAGATCTTCGCCGCTGCCGCCGGCCGGAACATCGCCGACATCCTCTTCATCGATACCTCCTGGCTGCCGGGATTCCTGAAAGAAGACCTCCTCCAGCAGATGGATTCTGCCAAGGCCAGGAAGTGGCTGGCCGACGTCGTGCCTGACGTGGTCGATCTCTCCGACTACGGAAGCGGGACGATGTGGGGCTACCCGCAGATGGGGTACGACATCTACGGCCTGACCTGGAACAAAGCCCAGTTCAAGGAGGCCGGCCTCGATCCGGAACGGCCGCCGGCGACGTGGGATGAACTGCGCGACTACGGCAAGAAACTGGCCAAGCGCGACGCGCAGGGGAATCTGGTGCGGGTCGGCCTGGCGATCCGCCATGTGGGCAATCCCCAGGGCACCGTGCACAAGTTCACCTGGGCTCTGTGGGGGGCGGGAGCCGACATCATCGACAACCCCAACCTCTTGCACGGCGGCAAGCCCGCCTTCAACAACGCCGGCGGCCTGGCCGCGCTCAAGCTCTACCTGGACATGCTGAACGTGGACAAGACGACCAGTCTCAGCTTCCCGGACCCTCGCGCGGCGCTCCTGCAGGGCATCGCGTCGATGCAGATCAGCGAGACCGTCAGCATCCGGGCGCGGCAGCCCAAGGAGGCCCCCAATATGCCGTGGGGCACCGGGTGGGGCATGGCCCCTCCGCCGGTGCGGAAGGTCGGCGACCGCCCAGGCGTGCTGCTCGGCGGATGGCTCTTTGCCGTCCCAAAGAGTGCGAAGAACTCCGAGCTGGCCTGGAAATCGATGGACTGGTTGAACAGCGAGATCAACGACTACACGATTGCCAGGAGGTTCGAGCTGACCCCGCGCTACAAAGCCAACTGGGCAAAGGATCCGTTCAAGTCCGACAGCTACGACCAGGCGCTGGTGAAGATCGCGCGCTACGGCCGCAGGCTCCCCATCAATCTAGGACTAAACGGCGTCTTGGACTCGTTGGGGTTCGCCATTCAGAAGGCATTGCACGGCGAGGCGACCCCTGAGCAAGCCCTGCTTGAGGCGGAGCGCCTGGCGCAGAAGGCAATCGACGAGGCCGCAAAGTAAGGGACTGACGGCAGTCGGGGGCGTGCTGCGCGCATTCGCCGGCCGCATCCACCGGCGGCACTATCTCCACGCGTATCTCTTCATCGCGCCGGTGATCGTGCTGTTCGGGCTCTTTCGGGTGTGGCCATCGCTCCAGACCCTGTACTACAGTTTCTTCAAGGTTGAGCTGCTCAAAGGACGCCTGACGTACCTCGGCCTGCAGAACTTTGCCGCTCTCGCGCACGATGAGATCTTCCGCGCGGCCACGCTGCACACGCTCATCTACGCGGCCGCGATCGTGCCCATCGCCGCCGCGCTAGGCATGATCCTGGCCGTGCTGTTCAATGAACGATTTCCTCTCACCGAGCTCTTCAAAGCCATCTACTTTGCGCCCATGGTGACCAGCACGGTGGCCGCGGCCGTCGTCTGGTGGTGGCTGTACAACCCCCAGTACGGGCTCTTCAACGTGATCCTCAAGCTGATGCACCTGCCGGGGCAGCCCTGGCTGCTGTCGAGCCGGATGGCGCTGCCGTCGGTGATCCTCTTTAGCGTCTGGAAGACCCTGGGGTATAACCTGGTCATCTACCTGGCGGGCCTGCAGGCGATTCCCCGCGAGTACGATGAGGCGGCGACCATCGACGGCGCTGGATCCCTGCAACGCTTCCGCCGCATCACCCTCCCTCTGCTGGCTCCGACGACGACATTTGTCTTCATTTACAACAGCATCTTCGCGTTCCAGGTGTTTGATCAGGTGTACGTGCTGACCGGCGGCGGGCCGGCCCGGGCCACCAACGTCGTGGTCCTCGAACTGTACAAGCAGGCCTTCCAGGCCTTCCAGTTCGGCTATGCGTCGGCCGAAGCGATGGTGCTGTTCGTGTTCATTCTCGGGGTCACCGTGCTGCAATACGTCTACAGCCGCCGCTTTGAGGTCGTCTACTGATGAGGCTGGGCCGCGTCGTGGCGTATCTGCTGATCGGGCTGGGGGCGGTCGTGATGATGCTGCCCTTTTACTGGATGGTCATCACAGCCGTGAGCCCAGCGCCGGATATCATCGCGTTCCCGCCCAAGTGGATCCCCAGTCACCTGACCCTGGACCATTTCCGGGAGGCCGCAGCCAAGGCGCCGTGGTTGCTGTACTACAAGAACAGTCTGGTTGTGGCGACGGCGTCGGTAGGATTGTCCGTGTTGTTCGGCCTCTTCGCGGGCTACGCGTTTGCCGTCTACAAGTTCCCGCTGCAGAATTTCTCCTTTCTGTTGATCCTGGGGACGCTGATGGTGCCGGTCCAGGTCACCAGTGTCTCCCTGTACGTGTTCCTGGCCAAGTTCAACTGGGTCGATACCTATGCGGGGATCCTGGCGCCCAACTTTGCCAGCGCCTTCGGCGTGTTCCTCATCCGGCAGGCGATCAAGAACATCCCCATGGATCTGATCGATGCTGCCCGGATCGACGGAGCCGGCGAGGTGCGCATCGTGACCACGGTCGTCGCGCCGCTGATCAAAGCCACGCTGGCCACCGTGGCCATGCTCCTGTTCCTGAGCTCCTGGAACGACTTCCTCTGGCCGGTGATCGTCATCAACTCGCAGCGGTTGCGGACGCTGCCCGTGGGAATCGCGCTGTTCAAAGATCCCTACGGGAACATCAACTACGGTCCGCTCATGGCCGGCACGGTCATCACCGTAGGCCCGATGCTGCTGGCCTACGCGTTCTCGCAGCGCTTCATGATCCGCGGTATCGCCACGACCGGGTTCAGGTGAGCAGCCATTCGTGGGCGGGATCAGTGGCCCAGGCGCCGTAGTCGACGCGTTCCCCGGAGATGGCCCACAGGTACGCCAGCGCATACCCGCCGGCCGCGACCACCGGATGGTAGCCTCGTGGAATGACCACGGTGTCGCCATCCCGCACGCGATACACGTGCTCGAACGGATGCGGATCGCCCGGCGCCGTGTAGACTATCTGGAGGCCGAAGCCTGCGCTCGGCTGGACAAAATAGTGATACACCTCTTCCATGGGGACCTCTCTGCCGGGGAGATTGGCGTCGTGCTTGTGAGGCGGGTACGATGACCAAGGTCCGGCGGCGTGCAGCGTTTCCCCGGCCAGCAGGCGGCTGCTGACCCGCTGGTCGATGACGCTGGTGACGTGTCGCGTCCAGCTGTCCTTACCCACCGCCCGCGTCGCAACCTGTGTGGAGGTAATCAGCGAAGGCGGCCGGTCTACCGCGGGCGGCGCAGACAGCACGGCAAGCCGCACACCATCCTGGAGTGCCGTGAGGCCAACGCGCGATCCCGCGGGCGCGAAGAGGGCTGCGGGCGAGCCGTCGAACACATTTGAGCGCGGTCCCAGCGTCCCGGCCAGCGCGCCGGCCCCACCCGAGACGGTGACCTCGCAGGTGCCGCCAAGGAGGTAGAACGCAACCTCGCGCTCGCGTGTCTGCCAGGTGAGTGACGGTTGCCCCTGGGCCAGCGAGAGAAGACCGAACTCCAGATACGTGAGGGGACTCAGCGCGGGCCCGGCGATCACGCGATATCCTGGCTGGACGGGCGCAGCGGGGATATGCTGGCTTTCCGGTGAAATCTTCGGGGCACGGACCATGACGCATCAAGATTCGACGCGGCGGAACCGGCGGCCTGTGGAGGGCTCGTGATGAAGATCAACTGCTGCTGGCTGTATGCGATTTCGAAGTACGGGTATCCGCCGTCGATTGCGGACACGCAGCGGGCGCTGGGAGAGATGGCCGCGCTGGGGTTCAACGCGGTCGAGCTGGAAGGGGTCCGCGAGGAGAACCTGCGGGCCGTCTGGGCCGCCCGCGCCGACCTCCAGATGCGATGCGATGACCTCGGCCTGCGGGTGATCAACTTCTGTCCGGTCCTGCCGGATCTGGTGAGTGCGGATCCGTCGCGCCGGCGCGCCGCCCTGGACCTCTTCCGCCTGGCCGTCGAGGTCGCCTCGTTCTTCGGCGCGCCCATGGTGCAGGTCAATAGCTATGCGCCGCCGGTGGAGTTCATCTCGCAGACGCCCTACGGGGAGACGCTGGAGTTCAGCCGGCAGTTCGACGTGCGGATCCCTGACGGCTTCGCGTGGGAGCGGACGTGGGCCACGCTGGTCGAGGCGACGCGCAGGTGCACGGCGATTGCCCGCGATGCCGGCCTGCTCCTGTGCCTGGAGCCGCGGGTGGGGGAACTGGTCAGCAACACCGACGCTCTGCTGCGGCTCTCCCAGCAGGTGGACGATCCGGGGTTCGGCGTGGTGCTGGACACCGGACACCTCCATGCCCAGAAGGAGATCCTCCCGCTGTCGGTCGAGAAACTCGGCCAGCGAATTCTCTACGTGCACGCCTCCGACAACGACGGCCGCGACAACGAGCACCTGGCGCCGGGCCGCGGCACCGTGGACTGGAAGGGGTTGTTCGGGGGGCTGCGCCGTCACGGCTTCGATGGTTACGTGGGGATCGACATCGGCCACGTGCCCGATCTCGACGCTCAGTATCGAGAGGGACTGGCCTTCGTGCGCGATGCGATCGACCGGGCGGAGGGGATCACCCCCCGCTCGGGGCCACCATGATCGCCGAACGGGCAACGTCTTCGTAGCGGATTCCAGCCACATCGAAGTGTTCCAGGTTCTCGGCGAGCTTCTTGAACGTAACCTCGAATGAGGGCAGCGTCTTCCGGGCGCGGCTCAACGGTGTGGTGCGCGCCAGGACGTAGTTCTTGACAAACGGATGGCGAATCCCGCGGGTCCTGAGCTTAGCGACGACGTCTGACAGCAGCTCATCGACTGTTCGCACCAGGCCGGCTCGCTCCTCACGCTCCTCCAAGGCCTTGGGGAGCGTCGCCTTGAGAAACTTGTCGACACGGCGCAGGATAGGCGTGAACGCCCCGCCCGCGAACCGCCGGTTCTTCTCGTAGAGAAGCCCCAGAGTAATGAAATGGGCTGACTCGAACTGGAAGGTGTAGTCCTCCTCGGTGGCCCGCGGCGTCTCCGTGACCAGCGTGCGATACATCCGGATGACTTCGAGAGACTTTTCCTTCACGTTGTGCGCCTTTTCTGTGTTCAGCGCCAGGATCTGATAGGCCACGGTTGCCTCAGGGATGACGATGGCGGGAATGAACTTGCCCTTGAGTTTTTCCAGGACGGCCCGGCGGTGGTTGCCGTTGGGCGTCCAGTACTGGCCGGGCTTTGGAGAAACGATCACGATGGGATCGACGAAGCGGTCGAGCTTTCGCACGACCTCTTGCAGACGTTTCACGTGCGTCGGAGACAGATCCCGCTGGAATGGGGTGGCCTCCACACGGTCCATGGGGAGCAAGCACAACAGGTGCCAGTGATCGCCGATGGGCTCGCAGAATACGGCGAGGACGTGGCCGCCGTCGCGCTCCACCTGCTCGGCCAGCGCGCGGACGTTGCGCGGCGGTTCCTTGTTGGGGAAGGTCGTCCAGGTCGCCACCGCAGGGTGCTTCGCGCCGGCGGCGATGACTCCTGGGAGCGCATGCTAGTATGAAATCGTGATCCTGTCCTTCCGTCCAGGGTCTCCCCTGGACGACAACGGGAGGCGGGGACGGCAGGCGAAGGGTACGCTGAGCCAGGAGCTAGCATGCCGGAGCACCAGCGTGAGGCAGCGACCGCAAAGCAGCCTGGGCGTGCGGAGGATCCGCACATCCGGGAGCTGCGGATCCTCAACGCCATCGCCGAAGCCCTTAACAGTTCGCCCGATGTGCAGCAGGCCCTGGAGCGGACACTCGGCCTGGTCGCGGATCTGCTGGGGCTGCGCACCGGCTGGGTCTGGCTGCGGGATGCCGAGACCGGTCAGTTCTATAACGCGGCGGCGCGGAACCTTCCTCCGTACCTGCAGGCACCGGTGCGGATGACCGGGCATCAGTGCTGGTGCATCGAAGAGTTCAACGAGGGTGCGCTCACGCCCAAGAACATTGACGTCCTGGAATGCAGCCGGCTGCGTCCCGCGGTGCAGCGCCAGGCCACCGATCTCACACACGGGCTCGCCTATCACGCCAGCGTTCCACTGTACTTTCAAGACAAGCCGCTCGGCATCCTCAACGTGACCGGACCATCGTGGCGTCGCCTGACCGATGAGGAACTGCATCTGCTGTCGACGATCGCCTACCAGGTGGGCATCGCGATCGAGCGGGCGCGGCTGGCCGATGAAAGCGCGCAGCTGGCCCGCGCGGAGGAACGGGCCCGGCTGGCGCGCGAGATCCACGATACACTGGCCCAGGGCCTGACGGCGATCGCATTACATTTGGAAGGCGCGCTCCACCATCTCACCGCGCAACCGGAACGCGCCCGGCAGCGCTTGCAGCGGGCCCTCCTCACGACGCGGGAAAGCCTGGAAGATGCGCGGCGTTCGGTGCTCGATTTGCGGGCTTCGCCCCTGACCGGGAAGCCGCTGCTGACCGCCGTGCGCGCGCTGTCTCGGAAGTTCACCTCCGAGACCGGCATCCGCGTGCGGGTGCGCGGTGAGGCCACCCGCCCGCTGCCCATGCGTGTGGAAGCGGAACTCTACCGCATCGCTCAGGAGGCCCTGGTGAACGTTCGCCGCCACGCCGAGGCCACAGACGTGGAGATCGTCCTGCAGCAAACACCACGGCGCGTGCGGCTGTCGGTGCGCGACAAAGGACACGGATTTGATCCGAGGGCGGTCAGCGCGGAGCGGCACGGTCTCGTCGGGATGCGCGAGCGGGCGAAGCTGCTGGGTGGCACGCTGCGCGTGACGAGCCGACGGCGGCCGCCGTCCGGCACCACTGTCGTGGCGACGGTTCCTGTCGCAGAGCGCGAACGATGATTCGCATCGTGGTGGTCGACGACCATCCTGTGGTGCGTGAAGGCCTGGTGGCCTCGCTGGAAGACAACCCAGAGTTTCAGGTGGTCGGGGCGGCGGGGTCGGCGGAGGACGCCCTGCGGTTGGTCGCCGCCCAGCGGCCGGATGTCATCCTGCTGGACCTGGAACTTCCCGGCGTCAACGGGCTGGAAGCCATCCCCGGGCTGGCGGCAGCGTCTGGGGCATCGCGGATTCTGATCCTCACCGCCTACGACACCGACGAGCGGGTGCTGGGCGCTCTCCGCGCGGGGGCGAAGGGGTATCTCCTCAAGGGCGCATCGCTGGAGGAGATCGCCCGGGCGATCCGCGCCGTGCACGCCGGCGAATCGTACCTGGAGCCGCGCGTCGCGACGAAAGTTGTGGCGGAGCTGGGTCCCCACAAGCGTCCTGCCGCGCTCAGCCATCGGGAGCGCGAGGTGCTGCGCCTGGTCGCCGGTGGACACTCCAACAAACAGATCGCCCGGACGCTTGGGATCACCGAGCGCACCGTCAAGTTCCACGTCACGTCCATCCTTAACAAGATGGGCGCGGAGAACCGCGCGCAGGCGGTGGCGCTGGCCGCGCAGCGCGGCCTGGTGTAGCCTCGGCTCCACGGCCCGTACAGACGGACAGGGGTTCGACTTCCCCACCTGACAGGTCGCGAGGTATCCCTCTGCGCAGTGGCAGCAGGGTCCGGTGATGGCATGCTCAGGAAGGGAAGATGGGAGGGGACGCGTCATGACACTACTCGGTCGGGTGGCCCTGATTACCGGTGCGTCGCGTGGGTTGGGCCGGGAGATTGCCCGGCTCTACGCCCGCAGGGGAGCCAGGCTGGTTCTGGTGGCCCGAGGGGAGGCGGCGCTGCGCGACATCGCGACTGAGTTGTCCGGTACGACCGAGGTGCTCGTCCTGGCCGCGGACGTCGGCAAAGAGGCCGAGCAGATCGCCGGCACCGCGCTGCAACGCTTCGGACGCGTCGACGTCCTCATCAACAACGCGTCAGAGATTGGCCCGACCCCTATGCCGTTGCTCGAGGTCTATCCGTGGGACGCGCTGCTGCGCGTGTTCCGCGTGAACGCGGTCGCGCCCCTGCACCTGACGCAACTGCTCCTGCCGCAGATGAAGTCGCGCCATCAGGGCGTGATCATCAACGTGACCTCCGACGCCGGGCTGCAAGCCTATCCCGGCTGGGGCGGGTACGGCGCCAGCAAGGCGGCGCTGGAGCATCTGTCGCGCGTGCTTGCGGCCGAGATCGCGGACAGCGGGGTCAGGCTCTATGTGGTGGATCCCGGCGACATGAACACCGAGATGCACCGGCAGGCTGAGCCCGGGGTGGATCTCTCACATCTGCCCGGTCCTGACGTGCCCGCGCCGGCATTTGTGCATCTGGTGGAAGAGGAGACCGTGCCCTTCGGTCGGTTTGAGGCGCTCAAGATCACGGGAGCGCGGGAACGGGGGAACCCGATGCTGGATCCAGGATCCAGGATCCGGGATCCGAGATCCAGATTGTCGACGTCGCCATCGGGATAATCTCATGTCCCCTGCTAGCACGACGACTATTGACTTCACCCTGCCACCGAAGCTTGAGGCGCATGAGCCGCCGGAGGCCCGGGGACTGACGCGCGACGCCGTCCGGCTGCTCGTCTCCTCTCTCAGTTCCGATCGCATCGTGCATGCGCGGTTTACTGATCTCCCCTCATTTCTGCGCAGAGACGATCTCCTTGTAGTGAACATCTCCGCGACCGTGCCGGCTGCGCTGGCGGCGCGCCGGGGCGATGGCACTGAGGTCATGATGCACGTGTCCACGCGTCTGCCGGCCGGATTGGTTGTGGTGGAGTTTCGAAAGGTCGATGTTTCCGCGGGAGAGGTCATCGCGCTTCCGGGAGGCGGGTCGGCAGTTGCCCTTGTCCCGTATCCTGGATCCGCGCGACTGTGGGTGGCGCGCCTCGATCTGCCCGAACCGATGCTCTCCTATCTGGAGCGCTGGGGACGCCCGATCGCCTATCCGTACGTCCGGGGCGGCTGGCCGATCGAGATGTACCAGAATGTGTACGCCTCGGTGCCGGGCTCAGCGGAGATGCCCTCGGCGGGACGGCCGTTCACGCCGCAGATCATCGATCAGCTGACGCTGGACGGCGTGCGTCTCGCCTCCGTCATTCTGCACGCCGGCGTGGCCAGCCTTGAACGAGACGAACCGCCGTATGAGGAATACTTCGAAGTCCCGCACGAGACGGCGGTTGCGGTGCAACGTGCGAAAGAAGCCGCAGGCCGGCTCGTGGCGGTCGGGACGACCGTGGTCAGGGCACTGGAGAGTTCTGTCGATGCGGCCGGACGCCCCGTCGCCTCTCGCGGCTGGACAGACCTGATCATCACCGCGCAACGTGGCGTCAAGGTCGTCGACGGCCTGCTCACCGGATTCCATGAGCCGAAGGCGACGCACCTGGTTCTGCTCGAGGCGATCGCCGGGCGCGCGCACGTGGAGCGGGTCTACCGTGCCGCGCTGGACGCCGGCTACCTCTGGCACGAGTTCGGCGACCTGCACCTGATCCTGCCGGACTGACCGGAGCGTCCGGCGAAGCATTCCCCATGACGTTCCTCGTGGCCACCGACCAGGCATTGTTGATCGCGCGCCGCGCCTCGCAGTGGTCGGTTGAGGAGCATCTGCGTGGCCACTCACCCGAGTGTGTGGCCGTTGATCCGATCAATCCCTCGCGCGTGTACTGCGGGACCTGGGGCCGCGGGGTTTGGCGCAGTGACGACGCCGGCGGGAAATGGGAACCTGTCGGAGCAGGCATTGCTCATCCCGAGATCACGGCCGTCGCGGTCAGTCCGCTGGAACGGCGCAGCCGGCTCGGCGTGGTGTATGCGGGGACGGAGCCCAGCGTGGTCTTCCGCTCCGACGATGGAGGCGACACCTGGGGCGAGTTGCCGGGACTGCGGTCGCTCCCCTCGGCGCGGACGTGGAGTTTCCCACCTCGTCCCGACACGCACCACGTGCGGTGGATCGAACCCGATCCCGCCGTTTCCGGTAGGGTCTTTGTCGCCATCGAGGCCGGGGCGCTCGTGCGGACACTCGACAGTGGACAGACGTGGACGGATCGCGTGCCGGGTGGTCCCTACGACACGCACACCGCGGCTACCCACCGGCTGGCGCCGGGGCGAGTCTACTCAGCGGCGGGAGATGGATATTTCGAAAGTGAAAATGCAGGGGACGAGTGGGCGCGTCGCGTTGATGGGCTGCGGCACCGCTATATGGTGGGGGTGGCCGTCGACTCGGGCGATCCAGAGACCGTTTTCGTCTCGGCCGCCGACGGGCCCTGGGTCGCCTACAGCCCGCGAAATGCCGAGGCGTACGTCTACCGCAAGGCAAAGCGCCGCGCCTGGGAGCTGGCGATGGAAGGACTGCCCGCCGCCCGGGGGACCACCGCGAGCCGCTTTGCGACGCATCCCCAAGAGCCGGGCGTGATCTACGCGGCCAATAATCGGGGCGTGTTCAGCTCAACCGATGCGGGACGCACCTGGAAGGTGCTCGAGATCCCCTGGCCGCAGCACTTCTTCACGCATGGTGTGGAGGCGCTGGTCGCTCTTCCGGACTGAGCTGATCCCTCTAAACGCCGAATCCATTCACCCCGTCGATTTCTCCAGTCGGCAGCCCCAGATCTCCAACGGGCCGTGAATCTCCTTGAAGGAGGGGACAGTCCCCTCCTTCTCGCACCCCTCTCACCCCTGCTGGAAGGAAGATAGGGTAGCGCCCGGTGAACTGACTTCCACCGCCGTCTTGTGACGAGCCAGGGGCATTGAACGGAGATCGCTACCCGAGGGAGGGGAACGCAATGCGGACGGGCGCGCGTGTGATCGGGGCCCCCGGAATTTCGCTCCGGCGAATTTCTGGGGTGATCATCGGTACGAGTCTCGTGGTGCTTTTGCTGGCCGGATTCATCGTCACTCCGGGTGGCTCGACTTGGGCACTCGGGGCGGCTGTTCCGATCAAACTGGGATGGGTGGGCCCGCTGTCGCCTCCGGGCGACTACGCCCAGGGGGAGATCCTCAAGAACGCGGGGATCATGGCGACGGAGGAGATCAACGCCCGCGGCGGCGTGCTGGGCCGGCCGGTCGAGGTAGTTTACGAGGACACGTCAGGGCGGCCAGAGCAGGGCACCGCGGCGATGGAACGCCTCCTCACCCAGCAGCGCGTCGTGGCCGTCTTCGGCGAATACCACAGCTCCGTGGCCCTCGCGGAGATCGAGCTGGCGCATATCGCCGGGATTCCGTGGGTTGGTGTCGATGTCTGGGCCAACAAGATCACGGGGCTGGGCTATCCGGAGGTCTTCCGGGTGGCCCCGACCAACGCGCTGATCATGACGCAGATCGGCGGCTGGCTCGTGGCAGCCGGGTTCAAGAACGTCGCCATCCTTCAGGAGAAGACAGACAGCGGCATCAATGCCCGCCAGACCCTGGAGCCGATCCTGTCCGCGAAGGGGATCAAGTACGACGTCGTCGAGACCGACCTCAACACGACGGACTTCACTGCCCAGATCCTCCGGTTCAAGAGCCAGACCCCGCCTTATGACATGCTGCTGACGCTGTTCTCCGGCTCGGCCGCGTACACGGTCGTGAGCCAGGCCAGCAGCCTGGGATTTGCGCCCACCGCCCGCACGGCCATCTACAACTGGGGCGGCCCCGCCCTCGATCCGACGTTCTGGAAGAACGTGCGCGAGGCCGGGATCGGTCTCGCCTCCGAGAACGTGGGGCTGCCCAAAGTAAAATGGAATGCGAAGACAAATGCCTTCGTGGAGACGTTCCACAAGCGGTACGGGTTCGATCCGACGCCGCAGGCCATGGAAAACTACGACGCGGAATGGCTGATTGTCGACGGGATTCAGCGCGCCGGGACCACGAGCAGCCGGGCGCTCATCGCGGCCCTGGAGAAGACGACCTGGGTCGGGACGCGAGGGAAGTACGCGTTCTCGAAGAGCCACGAACCCGACTGGGCGTTCCACCAGTTCATGGACGCGCCCGTGCACATCATCCAGTACGACCAAATGAACCAGTCGCCGCTGGACGCGCCGGTCGTGTGGCCGCGCAGCCTGGCGACCGTGGACTACGTGTACAAGCCGCGGCCGTAACAATGCCTTGGGAGGCGGTAGGGACAGAGGCGTGACACGGCGCCGGAGATAATGGACTACGCGCTCGTCCAGGCGGCGAACGGGCTCGTCCTGGGGATCATCTTCGCGGTGATCGCCGTCGGGCTGACGCTTGTCTTCGCCGTCTTGAAGATCGTCAATTTTGCCCACGGCGAGCTGTACATGATGGGCGGATATTTCGCCTACTATGCGATCGAGCTGCTGGGCCTGTCTCCGTTTCCTGCGCTCGCCGCGGCGATCGCGGCGAGCTTTCTCCTGGCCGCCCTGCTGGAGCGGACGCTTCTCACTCCCCTGTACAGCGAGACGACAGAGCGCAAGGCCGAATACGGCATCCTGATCACCTTCGGCCTCTCCGTCGCCCTGCGCAACCTGGCCCTGATCGTCTTCGGACCATTCCCGCTGCGGCCGCCATCATTTGTGGCCGGCGTGCAGCAGTGGGGGCCGCTCATCCTGACCAACGATCGCCTCGTGGCCGGGGGCGTGGGCCTGCTGGTGCTGATGGCGGTCGTCTACATTATGAGCCGGACCGCGGCGGGCCACGCCCTCGATGCCGTCAGCCAGTCCCGTGAATCCGCGGCGATCGTCGGGATCGACCCGCGCCTCGCCTACACGTTGGGGTTCGGGTTAGGCGGCGCGCTGGCCGGCGCTGCGGGTGCGCTGATGGGGCCGATCTTCTCCCTGTCGCCGTCCATGGGCATCCTACCCGACACGCAGGCGTTCGTGATTGTGATCCTGGGCGGCATGGGCTCCGTGCCCGGAAGCATCGTGGCCGGAATCCTGATCGGGCTGCTGGAGAGCCTGTTTACCGCTTTTTTCCCTGACCCGACGCGGGCGCTGTCCTACTCGAATGCGTTTGGGGTGTTGATCCTGATGGTCATTCTCATCCTGCGGCCGACCGGGCTGTTGGGCCGGCGGCACATGCAGATGGAGTAACCGCGTGCGCCGCGTCCGGGTGCCCGTCGTGCTGGCGCTTGCGGCGGCGGCTGTGATCTACGCGCAGGTGGTCAGCAGCTATTGGCTGCACATCGCGATCGTCTCGATGATCTACGGCATTCTGGCCGCGAGCTGGGCGCTGCTGGCCGGTTACGCCGGGCAGTTCTCGTTCGGGCATATGGCCTTTGCTTCGCTGGGAGGCTATACATCGGCCCTTCTGGTGCAGTGGACCCATCTCCCCATCCCGCTGGGCATGGCGAGCGGGACCGTGGTGTGCGCCGTGCTGGGCAGCCTGATTGGATGGGTGTGCCTGCGGATGCGCGGGCCGTACCTGGCGATCTTCACCCTGGCCTTCGCGGAGATTGTCCGCATTATCTTACTCACCGAGTATGCGGTGACCAATGGACCGGCAGGGCTGCGCGTGCCGCACCTCCTCGGGACCCCGGCGAAACTGCCCTACTACTACATTGCGCTTGGACTGCTGGCGGTGTGTCTGGTGACGATGTCCGCGCTCGCGCATTCGCGATGGGGGTTCTTCTTCCGCGCCATCCGCGAGGATGAAGAGGCCGCTGCGGCGTCGGGCGTGCACGTGGTCCGCGCCAAGATGTATGCCTTCGCCGCCGCCAGCAGCTTCGCCGGGCTGGCCGGCGCATTCTACGCCCACTACATCGGCATCCTGACCCCGGAGCTGGGCTCCCCTGACCAGATGGGCCTCGTGGTGGCGATGGCGATCCTCGGTGGAATCGAGAGCCTTCCTGCGGCGGTCGGCGGCGCGGCCGGGGTGGAAACGCTGCAGGAGGCGCTGCGCAGCGCGGGCGCCTGGCGGTTTGTGCTCTTTGGGGTGCTGCTGCTGGTGACGATGCGCTTCTTCCGCAATGGGCTGCTCCAGCCGGCCTGGCAGCGGCTGATGCACGCCGGCGCCAGCGAGGGCAAAGTGACGTGACGGATTCCCCGGTCCCCGACGAGACCCTGATCCGTGCCGACGCGGTGCACAAACGGTTCGGGGGGATCACGGCCGTTGATGGCGTGGTCTTCGCCGCGCGCCGGGGGGAATTGGTGGGCCTCATCGGCCCCAACGGGTCGGGGAAGACGACGCTGGTGAACCTGCTGACCGGCCATCTCGCGCCCGACTCGGGGGAAATCTTTCTTGGCGGACGTCAGGTGACGCACCTGCCGGCGTACCGGCGCGCGCGCTACGGGGTCGGCCGGACATTCCAGATGTCGCAGTTGTTCCGCCGGATGACAGTGCTGGAGAACATGCTGGTGCCTGGGCTGACATTCCCGCACCTCTCCCGGGAGGTCATCGCCGCGCGGGCCCGGGCCCATCTCCGGTTCCTCGGACTGAACCACCTGGAGACCCTGCCCGCCAGGAGCCTCTCAGGCGGACAGCAGAAGCTGTTGGAACTCGGCCGCGCGTTGATGCTCGACCCCACGCTGCTCCTGCTCGACGAACCATTCGCGGGGGTGCACCCCACCCTGCGAGACGGGATCATCGAACGGATCCTCCAGCTGCACGCATCGGGGCGCACATTCCTCATCGTCGACCATGATATTGAAGCCATTCAGCAACTCGCCACGCGGCTCGTGGTCATGGCGCGGGGCCGCGTGATTGCCGATGGGTCGCCCGCAGACGTACGCGGAAACCGGGCCGTGCTGGCCGCCTACGCGGGGACGTAGGTGACCACGTTGCTCGCGGCCAGGAATCTGGTAGCCGGCTACCTCCCGGGGATCGACATCCTGCAGGGGGTCTCGGTTGATGGCGTGCGCGGGCAGGTGCGGTGCATTCTCGGTCCCAATGGGACCGGGAAGTCCACGCTGCTCAAAGTCTTGTTTGGGTTGATTCCGCCTCGCGCCGGTGAGATCCATCTGGCCGGGGACCTCCTGCGGGGGGCGAGCCCGCATACGATGGGACGGCGGGGCGTCGCCTACCTCCCGCAGCGGCCCAGCGTCTTTCCATTCTTGTCCGTAGAGGTCAACCTGCGCCTCGGCACCTGGTCGTACCGGCGCATGCCGGGGCGGGTCGAGGACAGCGTGCAGCGGGCGTTCGAGCGGTTTCCCATCCTCTGGGAAAAACGACGGCAGCCCGCCGGCACCCTCAGCGGCGGCCAGCAGCGGCAGCTCGAGGTGGCGCGCAGCCTGATGACCGATCCCGGCCTCATCCTCGTCGACGAACCCACGGCGAGTATCGAGCCGCGGGTCGCCGCGCAGACCTATGCCCTGATCAAAGAACTCGCGGTGGCCGGCAAGGCGGTCCTGCTGGTCGATCAGAACATTAGGGGGGCGCTGGAGATCGCCGACTACGTGTATGTGATGCGCACCGGCGCGCTGCTGACTGAAGGTCCTCGCGGGGAGTTCGGCGGCGACACCGAGGCGCTGGTGGCGCGCTGGCTCTACGCGAGCGACAGGACGGCGGGCCAGGCGGAAGGGGGACACTGATGCGCGCCATCGTGCTGCCCGAGCCCGGTGGGCCACTGCGCGTGGAGGACATCCCGCGGCCCTCGCCGCGCGCCGGCGAGGTACTGATCCAGGTGGCCGCCTGCGGCGTCTGCCACACTGACCTGCACGTCATGAAGGGCGAGGTGCGCTTCCCTACGCCGGCCGTGCTGGGTCACGAGATCTCAGGGACTGTGGCCGCATTTGGCCCCGGCGTCGCCGGCCCGCCGGTTGGCACGCCCGTGGTTTGCGCCTTTATCATGCCCTGCGGCACCTGCGCGTATTGCGCGCAGGGGAGAGATGATCTGTGCGTGACCTTCTTCGAGTTCAACCGGCTGCGGGGTCAGCTCTATGACGGCACGACCCGGCTCGCCAGAGCCGACGGCACTCCCCTGGCGATGTACAGCATGGGCGGCCTGGCAGAGTACGCGGTGGTGCCCGCCACCGACGTATTTGCCCTCCCTGCTGACATTCCCCTGGCAGAGGCCAGCATTCTCGGCTGTGCCATGCTCACCGCCTACGGCGCGGTCCGGCATCAGGCCGATCTGCGGGCAGGCGAGGCGGTGATGGTGGTGGCGGCGGGAGGCGTGGGTTCCAACATCATTCAAATCGCCAGGGCGTGTGGGGCCGCGCAGATCATCGCCGTCGACGTGCGTGCGGACAAACTGGAGGCCGCCCGGAAAGTAGGCGCGACGCACGTGATCGATGCGTCCCAGGAGGAAGTAGCACCCGCCGCCATGGAAATCACCGGCGGTCGCGGCGTGGATGTCGCGTTTGAGGCGCTGGGGAGGCCGCAGACGATTCTGCACGCCTTCGGGGCGGTCCGCGACGGCGGGCGGGTCGTCGTCGTGGGGATCGCCGCGGGTGACACCGCGGTGCCGATTCCCATCACGCGGCTGGTGCGCCGGGGCGTGCGCGTCATCGGGTCCTACGGGGGCAGGGTCAGGACGGATGTGCCGGCGATCCTGCGTCTGGTGGAGCAGGGTGCGATCGCCCCGCAGCGGACCATCACCAGGCGGTACGCGCTGGCCGAGGCGCCCGACGCCTATGCCGCGCTCGACCGGGGTGAGATCATCGGCCGGGCGATTGTGGTCTGTGACCAGAAAGAACGTTCCGAGGTTGACGATGGGGAACGTCGGAGGGGTGCACGTGGCTGACTCATCGGTGGACCTCCGCGGGAGGACCGCGATCGTCACGGGTGCCGCAAGCGGCATCGGCCGCGCCATCGCCGGGATGCTGGCATCGCACGGGGCGGCGGTCGGTGTGTGTGACCTACACGAGGTGGGAGCCCGCACGGTGGCCCAGGAGATCGAAGCGGCCGGCGGCCATGCGATCCCGGTGCGGGCTGATGTGAGCCGTCCGGACGACGTCGAGGCCATGGTCGCCGCGACAGCGCGCGAGTTCGGCGGCCTGGACATCCTGGTGAACAACGCGGGCCTGCAATTCATCTCGCCGGTGCACGAGTTCCCGGTGGACAAGTGGAATCTGCTCATGGGGGTCATGCTCACCGGGACGTTCCTGTGCACCAGGTACGCGCTGCCGTCCATGATGGCCAGACGCTGGGGCCGGGTGATCAACATCTCCTCCATCCACGGGCTGGTCGCCTCGCCGTTCAAGAGCGCCTACATTGCCGCCAAGCACGGCATCATCGGATTGACCCGCACCGTGGCCCTGGAAGTCGGCGAGTACAACATCACCGCCAACGCCATCTGCCCGTCTTACGTACGCACGCCGCTGGTGATGGGCCAGATTGCCGAGCAGTCGAAGGCACATGGGATTCCGGAGGCAGAGGTGGTCCAGAAGATCATGCTGGCCCCGGCGGCGGTGAAGCGCCTGCTGGAGCCCGACGAGATCGCGGCGTTTGCGCTGTATCTGTGCAGCGAGCACGCGGCGGGGATGACCGGCGGCGTATATCCGATCGACGTCGGGTGGACCGCGCGCTAGATGGACATCTTCCTCGCCCAGCTGCTCAACGCGCTGCTCTACGCCGCCGTCCTGTTCCTCATTGCCGGCGGGCTCAGCCTGATCTTCGGCGTGATGCGGATCGTCAACCTGGCCCATGGCAGCCTGTATGCGCTGGGCGCGTACGTCATGGCCTGGGGGCTGGGACGGCTGGCCGGCGAGTCGGGATCGGAGCCCGTCTACCTCATTGCGCTCCTGCCCGTCGCCGCGGTGGCCGTCGGCGCGACGGGCGCCGTCGTGGAGCCGATATTGCTGCGCCCCCTGTACGCCCGGGCCGAGGAGTATCAGTTGTTGCTGACCTTCGGCCTGCTGCTGATTCTGGAGGACGCAATGCGGTATATCTGGGGCCCGACGCCGCTGACGGCCAGTCCGCTGTGGGCCGCGTTCGGCACGCTGCACCTGATGGGCGCCACCTACCCCCGCTACAACGTGGTCGTGATCCTGCTGGGTGTGCTGACGGCGGTCCTGCTCTGGGTGTTTGTCTTCAAGACCCGCTTTGGGGTGATGCTGCGCGCCACCTCCCAGAACCGGCGCATGGCCGCCGCGCTGGGCATCAACGTTGGCGGCGTCTATGTCCAGGCATTCGCCCTGGGCTGCCTGATGGCCGGGCTGGCCGGCGCCGTGATCGTCCCGATTCAGGGCGCGGTGCTGGGGATGGGCGTGGACGCCCTGGTGCTGGCCTTCGTGGTGGTCGTGATCGGCGGCCTGGGAAGTCTCGACGGCGCGCTCGTCGGCGCGCTGATCGTGGGCGTCGTGCGCACCGTCGCCATTCAGTACTTCCCTGAACTGGAACTGGCCGTGCTCTACCTGATCGCCGCGGTGGTGCTGATCACGCGTCCCGCCGGCCTGCTGGGGCGGGCATGAGCGAGAGCGAGCATTCTCCTGACGCGGCGGTGACCCTGGCGCCGGCCCGGGCCGTCCCCCGAATCAGGGCGGTGCCGTGGTTTGCGGTGGCCCTGGCGCTGCTGGCCCTGGTCCTTCCGTTTCTGGAAGGCGTGCCCCTCATCGGCTGGCTCGCGTCTCCCTTCCAGCGGATCCAGCTCACCTATGGGCTGGTGTTCGGCATCGCGGCCCTGGCGTTTAATCTGCTGCTGGGCTACACGGGGCTGCTGTCGTTCGGTCACGCCGTGTTCTTCGGCAGTGCCGCGTACGCCACAGGATTGCTGGTGAAATATCTGCACGTGTCCTCGATGGAAGGATTCTTGCTGGCGGGATGCGTGAGCAGCCTCGTGCTGGCAGCGGGCTTCGGGGCAGTCTGCGTACGGTACACGCGAATCTTCTTCTCGATCCTGACGCTGGCGCTGTCCCAGGTCGTGTGGGCGCTGGCGCTCAAGTTTTTCTGGATCACCAATGGGACCGACGGGCTGCGCATCCCCACCCCCACGTTGCTCCTGGGGCTGGTGGGGGTCCCAGACGACAAGGTGAGGTTTCTCTCGTTCACCTACTACTATTACGTGCTGGCGGTCTTCTTCATCTGCATGGTGGCGTTGGGGATGATCGCCGCATCGCCGTTTGGGAAGGCGCTGCAGGCGATCCGCGATAACGAGATCCGCGCCCAGTTTGTCGGCATCGAAGTCTGGCGGTACCGCTGGTCCGCCTTCGTCGTCTCCGGTGCCTTCACCGGTGTGGCCGGCACGCTGTTCGCCCCGCTGAACGGTCTGACCACGCCGGACATTCTGCACTGGACCTTCTCCGGAAAGATTGTGTTTATGACCGTGTTGGGCGGGTTCAAGAGCTTCAGCGGCCCCATCCTGGGCGGGGTCGCGTACAACTACCTGGAGACCTATGTCATCAAGACCACGGAGTACTGGCAGATGCTGCTGGGGATCATCCTGGTGGCCCTGGTGCTGGTCATGCCGCAGGGCATTATCGGCGCGCTGGGCTGGATCATCCATCGCCGATCCGGGCGCCGCTGAGATGTCACTGTTGCTCGCGCAGGGCCTGCGAAAGTCGTTCGGCGAGACCCGCGCCGTCAACGGGGTGGACTTCCGCGTGGAGCCCGAGGAGCTCATCTCGCTGGTCGGATCGAACGGCGCGGGCAAGACGACGCTGGTCAACCTGCTCAGCGGGCTGCTGCGGCCCGACGCGGGGCAGATTGCCTTCGACGGGGCCGATATCACGGCGTTGTCGGTGGGAGCGCGGATTCGGGCCGGGATCGCCCGCAGCTTTCAGCTAGTGAATCTGTTCGACCAGCTCAACGTGCTGGACAACGTCCGGCTGGCGATCTTTTCACGCGACGGGGTGACCCGCCAGCCGCTGCGGCTGGCCGAACGAGACACACGCGCCAGGAACGAGGCTATGGAGATCCTAGGGGAGTTCGGCCTGGAGAGCAAATGGGACACGCCGGCCGCTGGATTGGCGCAGGGGGAACGGAAGCTCCTCGACGTGGCCGTCGCCTATGCGCTGCGCCCGAAGCTCATCCTGCTGGACGAGCCCACCAGCGGCGTCGGCACGCGCGAGAAGGGCGTCATCATGGAAGCTATCGCCTCGGTCGTGCGGGAGCGCTTTCTTGCCGCGGTGATCGTCGAACATGATATGGATGTGGTGTTCACCTATTCCGACCGCATCGTGATGATGCACCAGGGCGCCGTGCTGGCCGAGGGGACCCCCGACCAGATCCGTGCCGATGAGCGCGTGTCGGCGGTGCTGCTGGGGAAGGGCTGAGGCATGGGCGGCGGAGAGGTGCTGGAAGTCACCCACTTGATCACAAACCGCGGCCGTGCCCGCATCCTCCGCGACGTGTCGCTCGCGGTGCGCGAGAATGAGGTGGTGTGTCTGGTGGGGCGGAACGGCGCCGGGAAGACGACCACCATGGACAGCATTATGGGGCTGCTGCCGGTGCGGGCCGGGGCGGTCCGGTTGCGCGGGCAGGAGTTGACGAAGCTCCCGGCTCACCAGCGCGCGCAGCGGGGCATCGGCTACGCGCCTGAGGATACCGGAGTCTTTCCCGATCTCACGGTGAATGAGAATCTGCGGATCGCGCAGTGGCTGGGGTCACACCAGAACTTCACCCGACGAAATTCTGGGGGCGCCCAGGGAGTCAGCGATCCGGCGGCGAGCATCGATGACCTGTTCCCCGAACTCCGGGCGCTGCGCAGCCGGCAGGGCCTCTACCTCAGCGGCGGGGAGAAGAAGATGGTGGCCATCGCCCGGGCGATGATGCTCCGCCCGTCGGTGCTGCTGCTGGATGAGGCGTTCGAAGGACTGGCGCCCGCCGTGGTCACGCGTTTCGCTGAGGCGGTGGCGCGCATTAAGGGCCTTGGCATCTCGCTGTTGATTGCCGAGTCCAACATCATGACGGCGTCGCGCGTCGCCGAGCGACTCTACGTCATGGACAGAGGGGAAATCCTCTTCGAAGGCACGCCGTCTGACGCATTTGCCAACCAGGAGGTCATGCGTACGATCAGAGGATAGAAGAGGGCGCGGCAGCGCCCAACCGCATTTCCCTCTCCCAGGTGGGAGAGGGGTAAGGGGTGAGGGGGCGAGAGTTAGATGGCAAGAATGCTTCAGGCCACGGTCCGGGCAATCCGCCGACGCGCCGTCGTCTTTGTCCTCGTCGTGGCGGCGATCGCGGCGCTCAATCTGGTGCTGCCGCCGCTGGTGCTGTCGGTGGCCCGCAAACCCTACGACTATTTCTCCATCAATCCGTGGCTACACAATCTCCCGTCCTGGCTTGCATCCGGTGAGGCCACTGCGAGCCGCAAGGTCGACTTTGTCTGGAATGTGGCGGTGCTGTGGTTCGTCGCCTCCGGAGAGTATGATGCGGCGGAGTGGGGGTTTACCGTCACGGTCGCTGATATCGCGCGCTGGGCTCTGATGGGTGTGCTTTTCGGCGCCTATGTCACCCTGTGGCTAGAGCGCCGCACGCAACTCGAGCGCCCGGGCGTTGCGGCCGCATTTCAAAAGGGTCAGACCCCTTTGAAGAGCGGCAGGCCGTGGTCACGCGGCGGAGTGGTGGGCACACTGTTGAGCACGCTGGGGTTCACCACCATGCCGTGTAGCGTGGTCGGGTGCGGCGCGCCTGTGCTGCCGGTGGTGGGGCTGGCGCTGACCGGCCTGTCGAGCGGGACGATCGCGCTGCTCTCCGGCGCGTCGCGGTTTCTCGTCTGGATCGTGCTCGCGGGCGTGGCCGCGAGCACGGCCGTGCTGGCCAGGCAGGTGACTGACCACCGTGATCCATCTCCGCGATTTTGAAAACCGTCCGTACGCAGAATCTTCTGCCGCCTTCCGCTGGCAGGTGCCGTCCCGCTACAACATCGGGATCGATGTATGCGACCGTTGGGCGGTGCCGCATCCCGACCGGCCCGCCATTATGTTTGAGACAGAGGACGGCGTCGCCGGGCGGTGCACCTACGGCGCGTTGCGTGACATCTCGAATCGTCTGGCCAACGCGCTTCTGGCCCAGGGGGTCGGGAGAGGGGACCGGGTCGCCGTTATCTTGCACCAGCGGGTGGAAACCGCCGCCGCCCACATCGCGATTTACAAGCTGGGCGCGGTCGCCGTGCCACTGACGCGAATGTTCGGGCCCGACGCGCTCGCCCACCGTCTGGCAAACAGCCGATGCGTCGTGGCGATCGCCGACGGCATGGTGGTTCCGCGGTTGGTCGAAGTGGGCGACCGGCTGCCCGATCTGCAGGCCGTGATCGTGGTCGTCCCCGAGCGCGCCGGCGGGCTGCCGCCGCGGAGCGAGACCGGACTCCGCCGGTACCTGGAGTGGGACGATGTCCTTAATCGGGCGTCGCCGGCCTTTGCGCCGCGCGCCACGTCGCCCGACGATCCCGCGCTCATTATCTATACATCGGGCACGACCGGTCCGCCCAAGGGCGCGCTGCATGGACACCGCATCCTCCTCGGTCACGTCCCGTCCTTCCAGCTGTACTTCGACTTCGTGCCACAAGGCGGGGAGGTGTACTGGACGCCCGCGGACTGGGCCTGGATCGGCGGATCGTACGACCTCCTCTTTCCGGCGCTGCGTTATGGGGGTCCGGTCGTCGCCCTGGAGACGGCAAAGTTCGATCCACAGCGGGCGTGGCATCTGATGGCCCGCCACGGCGTCACCCACACCTTCCTCCCACCCACGGCGCTGAAGATGGCGATGCAGCTTGCGCATCCCTCGCAATTCGGTCTGCGGCTGCGGGCGATCATGAGCGGCGGCGAACCCGTCAACCCCGTGATCCTGGAATGGCGCGACCGCGAGCTCCCGGGCGTCCCGGTCCACGAGATCTACGGTCAGACTGAGGCCAATCTGGTCTGCGGGAACTGTTCACGGCTCTTTCCGGTACGGCCGGGGTCGCTGGGGCAGGCCTTTCCCGGCCACACCGTCGCCGTCTTGGATGCAGACGGCCAGCCTGTGGGACCCGGGGTGCTCGGAGAGATCGCGGTGAGGGGGGATGGCGATCCCGTTGTGTTTCTGGAGTACTGGGAGAATCCAGACGACACGCGGGCGAAGTACCACGGGGGGTGGCTGCGGACCGGGGACATGGCCCACCGCGATGTGGACGGCTACTTCTACTTTGAGGGTCGGACAGATGACGTGATCAACAGCGCCGGCTACCGGATTGGGCCGGCAGAGGTGGAAAGCGCGCTGCTCACCTATCCTGCGGTCGCCGAGGCGGCCGCCGTGGGAGTGCCGGATGCGCTGCGCGGGCAGATCGTCAAGGTCTTCGTGAAACTGCGCGCGGGCTACTCGCCATCCCCGCAGCTGGCGGCGCAGATTCAAGAGCACGTCAAGACGCGCTTGGCCGCCTACGCCTATCCCCGCAGCGTCGAGTTTCTCAGTGAGCTGCCGATGACCACCACCGGCAAGATCCGCCGGTCGGAGCTGCGGGCCAGGGAAGCCGCCCGCTAACGGCGCGGCAGGGCAACCATCGTGACGGCTGGGACGGTTTCGTTCTCGGCCACCACGATGGTCAGGATGACGCTGGATCGGGCGAGCCGTTCGGGAATCTGCAGGGTGAACGCGTTCCCGGCCGCATACTCGATGCGCCCACTAGCGATGATCTGTCCATCCGCGCGCACGACGACATAGTGGCATTGCGGCTTCCCATCGTGGACGGCGGTGAACGCCTGCTCCGGGGAGGGTGGTTTGCCCAGCGGCTCCCGCACGATCTCGAAGCTGCGCGAGAAGCGCACCACGCGTTCCAGATCGGCGCCAACCTCCAACTGTCCGGGCCGGTTCGTGACCGTGGTCACGTACCCGTGGTGGGGAATCGCATAGCGGTCGTAGGTCCCCAGCGTGAGCGGATAGCTCAAATCGCGGAAGACCGTCAGGATGGCGCCATGGTCCGTCCAGGAGGTCAGCTGATAAGGCCCGTTGGTGACCAGCCAGTGCCCGCGGGCGAGATAGAAGGCACGCAGGGCCCGCCAGCGGGCGCCAGCTTCCGCGGGCGTCACGAAGGCCTCCAGTCCCGCCGGCCGGTAGTCCTGCGCCGCAAACGCATCCACCAGGCCCAGCAAGCGCTCGTTCATGCCGCGATCGCGGACGACGTCCAGCCAGGGAAGACCGCGTGACGCCGCCTCCGCTTCAGAAAGCGCCGCCAGGCCGCGGCGCGCGGCTTCTTCCATCAGGGTCAGCACTGTCCACGGCACCGCGCTCCAGGCAGGCGCGAGCGCCGCCGCCTGCTCCGCATCACGGGGGAAGTGCCGCAGGTAGACTTCGATGACCGGCGCCTGCCATGCCAGGTCCACGCCCCACAGTTGTTTGGTGATCTTTGTGATGCCGGCCACGCGGAGTCCGGCCAGCGCCGCGCGCATCGGAGCCGTGGCGGCGGCGACGGCGCGGTCGGCGGTGGCAAACGCGCTGATGTACGGATAGATGGCATCGGCCGCCGTCATCGTTGTCCCGTCATGAAAATCAGACGGGCGCAACGTGTACGTGATTTTGACCGCGGCCTGCGCCCTGGGGGAAACCGGCCGCCACCTGCCGTCTGAGCCGGGCATCAGCGCACCGGCAGGGACCCGGTCGACCGCGTCCATCGTCCACGTCACCCGGTTGGCCATCCATCCGCTGCGGTATGGGGCGGGCAGCAGGGCAGGATCGCCGACGGCCTCCCACAACATCCGCCCGAACGCGTCGGTGAACCCGGCCAGCGGATTCCAGGCGGCGGTGGCTGCCGCACTGATCCTCATGCGCAGCACGCCATTCCAGGGGAAATCTTTCAGCCTCACGGTGCGGAAGAAAATCGCGGAATTCAGCCCAGTCTGCCCGTCGTAGCCGACGTTGTCAATCCCGTTTGAGAAGTCAGTGGTGAACGGCTCGCGCCGCACGGTGTAGCCGAGCACCACACGCTCGCAGGTGCTTCGCAACAACGAGACGAGCTGCCGCTCGAGGTTCACGCGTTCTTCAACGGTCGCTGTCGCGCCGGCCGTGAGGCGATGGTAGAGCCCGGCGGCCTGCGTGCGGACCTGTGGATCGGAGACGGCGCCGGCCATCAGCCGGTACGCGTGAAACCATCCCTCCCGGCTCCAGGGCGGCGCGGGCCGGCCCGCCAGGGGGAGGGCGGTTTCCGGCACGAGGCTGTCGAGGCGAACCTCCTCCAGCACCGCCTGCCCGCCTCCCTCCACCACAACCGGCGCACCGGGCATCAGGCGCGCCGCGGTCCCGGAAGCATCGATCGTCAACGCGGTCGGCCACGCCGTCGTGGCGTCCGCGGCGACGGCACGCTGCGCGTCCACAGCGCGATCGTAATGGTAGAGGTAGTCGCCGTGATACGGCGTCACAGGATACGGATAGACAACGAACCCGCCGACAGTGCGATCAAGCCGGCGCGCGACGTCGCGGGCGAGTACGCACCGCTGCGCCGGCGCGATGGAGTGGATGGCCTCACGGCTGAAGGTGAGCACGACATACCCACCCCAGGAGGCCGCCGCAGCCATCTGCGGAGGGAGCGCGCCGCCAAACGGGTCGGTGCCTGGGGTGGCGTGCGTCAGCCCAGTGCGCAGCGCCTCCGCAGCACCGCCGGCGTCGGACACTGTCAGCTGGATTTCGTGGGGATAAAACGACGGGTAGTAGGGAAGTTCGTGGCCGGCCCGGACGGGGATGCTTCCCGCGAACAGAATCAGGAGGCTGGCGGCCAGCGAGAAGATCCGGAGGGCGGGCCGTACTTCACCCGCCCTCCGCACGACGACTGGCCGGTTACGATCGGACTTTTGGCCAGGTCTGCTCAATCCAGGTATACGTTGATGTCGGCTCACCCTTGGGCCATCCGGGCGGCGCCGTAATATTCCGGATGGGGATCGTCACCATCCGGTTGGGATCGAGAACCAGGAACGGAAGGTTCTTTTCATCGTAAGCGAATCCGGTCACCGTGTCCTTGTAGGCCTGGTGGTTGTCGGGCCGGATCTGAATATATCCCGCCGGCGATTCCCAGGAGAGGCCTTCGAGCTCGTAGATGATGGCGTCATCGTCCGGCCATCCGCCGGCGAGCCGGTTGGCGCGTGCGATGGCCATGCGGAGCATGTGCACCGCCGTGTAGGCCCCCTCGGCCTCGAAGTTAGGGTATTCCTTCCACCGGTTGTAGTACTTGCGCACGAACAGGTTGTTGATCGGCCACTTGTTGCCCGGCGGGAAATTCCAGTAGTAGTTGGCGTGGACCCCGGCGATGACGCCCTGCGGGTGGTCCTTGCCGATGGCATGCGGCGCGACCCCAAAGGCGATCGTGCTGGCGAACTTCATCTTTTCAAACAGCCCGTAGCCCAGGGCCTGCTTGTAGAAGGCGATGTAGTCGCCACCCCAGACCGATGACACCAGCAGGTCCGGTTTGGCGGAGATCGTCTTCGTGATGTGCGCGGTGAAGTCGGTGGTGCCCAACTTCGGCCATGCCTCCGAGACGACTTCCGTGTCGGGCAGCAGTTTGCCGATGGCGATGCGGAAATGGTCGAAGGCGTTGCGACCATAGGAGTAGTCCGGGCTGATGAAGGCGAGTTTGCGGACGTCCGGCCAGGTCATGGCCACGGCCATCGCGCAGGTAACGCCGTCTGCCGACTGGATGTTGGTGATGCGGAAGACGTACTTGGGATTCGGCACCGCCTTGTCAAACAGGAAGTCGGTGCAGCCGTCGGCAAAGAGCGTGAGGACTTTGAGGTCCTCCGCCACCGGGCCCAGCGCGGGCGTGTTGCCGCTCGAGGTGATGCCGGTGAAGCAATCGATCTTCGCCTCGAGCTTCATCCGTTTGAACTCCTTCACATTCGCGTCGGTGCCCGCGGCTTCGTCGGCCGTGATGGTCTCGATCTTGCGTTTGCCGAGGAGCCCGCCCTCGGCGTTGATCTCCTCGGCGGCCAGGATGTGGCCTTTCAGCATTGGCGCGCCCAGCACCGCCGCTGCCCCCGACAGGAACGTCATGTGGCCGATTTTGTAGGGGGTATCGGGAATGTTCCCCTTCGGCGGCGTCTGCGCCGCGGCCCGCTGCGGGACCAAAGCCCCGGCGGCCATGCTCCCCAGCGCCGCCGCCCCAACGGTCGCGCCCACCTGCTTGAAAAACTCTCGACGACTGACTTCACGCTCAGCCATCTTGTGTTCCCTCCTCACGAGTCCGACCGGCACGTTGTTCTCCACCCCACGCGACCATACCTCCCAGCCGGAGGAGACCGCGCCAGGAGCGTCTCAATGCCCGAGATCGTCGCGCGTGAACGCCGTCGACGATGACGTCAGTCGGGAGCTATCGACGTATGAACGGTCCAGGGCGGAAATGGATGCACACCCGAGGAGCCTGAGCGTCCGTTCCAAGTCATCCCGCAAGATCGCAAGTGCCCGGGCAACACCAGCTTCGCCTGCAGCCGCGAGGCCATACGCGTAGGCGCGTCCGACGAGAACGGCGCGGGCGCCCAAACAAATCGCCTTGATGACGTCGCCGCCGCGGCGGATGCCGCCGTCCATCAACACCTCGACCTGGCCGTTCACCGCCGTCACAACTTCAGGGAGCGCCTGCAACGAGGCGGCCACGCTGTCGAGCTGGCGTCCGCCGTGATTCGAGACCACCACGGCCGCCGCGCCAGCATCGATCGCCCGCCGGGCGTCGTCGCCCGTCAAGACTCCTTTGATGATCGTGGCACCGGGCCAGATGCCGCGGATCCATCGCAGGTCATCCCAGGTGAGGGCAGCGCGCGCGAGCGCTGACCTGGCATCGGTGAGGGGCATCGGCCCTCGGCCTGGAATCACGACGTTCGGCAGCCTGGGGACTCCGCCGTCGAGCAGGAACGTGGTGAGCCATGCCGGATGTGCCAGCAGCTGCGGCAGGAACGGGATCTTCGCCATCAGACTGCCACCCAGCAGCGCGTTGGTCCCGTTGCGCAAATCCCGCTCACGCATTCCCGCCACGGGCGTATCAACGGTCACGACCAGGGCGGAGAAACCCGCGGCCCGCGCGCGTGCGATCGCCGCCTCGGCGGCTTCCCGGCCGCCGACCAGATAGAGCTGGTACCAGACGGGGCCGGCGGACGCCGCCTTCACGTCCTCCAGTCGGTGCCCAGAAATCGTGGAGAGCGTGTAGACCGTCCCTGCCTCCCCGGCGGCCTGTGCCGCCGCCACTTCGCCGCCGGGATGCATGAGGCGGCTGTAGCCGACGGGAGCGAGCAGAACCGGCATCGCAAGGTCGATACCCAGTACTGGGGTCCTGAGATCACAACTGGAGACGGCAACAGCCTGGCGCGGCCGGAACGTGACGCTGTGAAACGCGCGGCGGTTTTCTTGCAAGGTGGCTTCCCCTTCGGCGCCGCCGTCGAGGTAGTCGAACACCACCTTCGGGAGGCGGCTCTGCGCCAAAGAGCGCAGGTCCTCAATGTTGACGACGCGGGGAGCTCCCAGCGCCCGCGATGCCGTTGTCATCCCCAAACCCCCGCTTCGAGCCTCTGGTTGCGTTCGCCGGGTTGCTATTCTTTGCTGCCGACCTGGCCCCCTGGCTGAGACGAGCAAACCGGCGACCAGACGCTGGGCAGGCCTTGCTGCGATCACTATGGAACGATGCACGTTGCCTCGACGCACCTCCGTACCAGGAAGGGAGAGCCGATGCACTACATACTTTTCTACGATGTGGTCGACGATTACGTCAGCCGCCGCGCGCAGTTCCGCGAGGCGCATCTGAAATTGGCCCGGCAGGCGTATGAGCGGGGCGAGCTCGTGCTCGCGGGCGCGCTCGCCGATCCCGTTGACGGCGCGGTGCTGGTGTTCCGCGGGCCGACGCCCCAGGCAGCGGAGGCGTTCGCCCGAGCCGACCCCTATGTCACCAACAAACTCGTCACGCGATGGCGGGTGCGGAAGTGGACCACGGTGGTGGGCGAGGGGGTAACCTCGCCATGATCGCGCGTCTGTGGTCGGCGGACACGACCCCGGCACAGGCGCCGGCCTATGCCGAGCACCTGCGGACGCAGGTCCTACCGGCGTTGAATGCGATCAAGGGGTACGCGGGGACCATGCTCCTGGAGCGGACCACACCCGCTGGGGTGGAGATCCTGGTCATCACCTGGTGGCGGTCCGTCGAAGATATCGGGCGGTTCGCGGGAACCGACCCCGAGCACGCCGTGGTCGCCGATGAGGCGGCCCGGCTCCTGACCCGGTTCGATCGCCGCGTCCGGCACTTCCGGCTCGTGATGGAGGACAGGCCCCCCGCGTTCCGGCCGCGTTGATACGGCCCGACTTACCGCCCCGTAGCCGGCAGGGACACGCGTCCCAAGGTGTGCTCCAGTACACGTCCCACGACGCGCCGGGCGTCGAAATATTCCGCAGCCAGCGCGCGCGCCTGGCGACAGTGCCTGTCGTAGTCGCGTTCCGCGACCTCGAGGGCGCGCGCCGCGTCATCCAGCGTCCGGAACCGAAAGAGACCGTCGGCGTCGGGCAGGAAGCGGCTTGGGCCGGTATGCTGAACGATCGCGGGCTTCCCGCTCGCCAGGTAACAGATGGTCCGGTCGCTGATCCAGCCGGGCGCGAGGGTGACATAGGCGGGCTTGGCGCAGCTGAACTCCCCCCGTGATTGCTGGATGTACGCGCGGTACTGATCGGGCGTCGCGCTCACGTCCCAGGCCTCACGAATCGTCCAGCCCAGCGGTGCCATCCGGGCCCGCCACTCCTCGTAGTGGCGTCCAAGGCAGATCGCGAGCTCGAGTCTGGCGGACGTTGCCCGCGGCAGGTCTTGGAATTCCAGGAATGCGGCGCGCTTTTCATTGCTGAGGCTGACCCCCCCGAAGTCGAACGTGCCTCCCCACCAGTGCGTGAGGGTGGTGTAGGGCGCCCCGGGCTCGGACGAAGTCTGCGGCCATTCCGGGAGAAACACCGGCGGCGGCGTGTAGTGCCACCGCAGCCCGCAGTCGGGAAAGCGCGCGCCTGGGGTTCCTGCCGCTTCTCCGATCGTAAAATAGACGTCATGGGGCGCCACCGTGATGTCGCCGGTGGTCATCCAGATCTGGAGGAGTCCCGGATCAGTATCCACGAACGCAGACCGCCGGAAGCGGCGGACGATGCCCGCCGGTAACGAATGCCACAGGTTAATGAGCAGGTCGGCGCCGGCAGCCGCGTCGAGATCCAGCGCCATGCTCGCCACGTCCGTGGGCAGCGGTTCGCCCCGGAGGGAAAACAAGGCGAGGGAGTCCGCCAGCCCGAAGGGCTGCAGCCGGGCGCGCAGCGTCGGCACCAGCTTCCACGGATCGCCCGCGCGCAGGTGCCGCGGCCGGGCCGTCTGGTCTGTCCCCGGCGCAGTCGGATCAACGCCCTCCAACCAGATGACCCGGCAGCCCAACGCCCGCAGTGCGAGCGCCCACTGCAGATAGACCCACAGGTGACCGCTCCCTTCCGGGTAGTCGATCGTCTTTGCGGGCGCGAGACAGATCGTGAGGCTCACGGCACACTCGCCGATGTGGTCGGGCGCCCGGCCGTGCCGCTGCCGAGTGCGGCGTTCAGCATCGCCGTGAGCACTCGCGCCGCGTCGAAATGCGTCTCGACAATGTCACGGGCGGCGCGGCAGTGGCGCGCGTAGTGGGCGTTGATCTCCTCAAAGGCCCCGGCCGCGTCATGCAGGGAGGTGAAACGGAACATTCCCTCTCCGTGGGGCAAGTAAGCGCTGGGGCCGGTGTCCTGCACGACGGCCGGCTTCCCGCTGGCCAGATAGCACAGCGTCCGGTCACTGATCCAGGCGTTCTGCAGTTCCATGCACGACGGCTTGGCGCAGCTGAACTCGCCACGCGACCGCTGGATGTAGGCCTGGTAGGCTTCAGGGGTCCCCGCGACTTCGCGAGAGTCGCACAGACGCCAGCCGTGCTGCAGGAGGCGGGCCCGGTCCGCGGCATCCTTGTGCTCGACCAGGTACAGCGCAAGTTCGAGCGGCTGGGTGGTGTGGCTGGGGAGATCGATGAACGGAAGAAACGCCACCCGCTTCGTGTTCTCTCGTAGGAGGGGCTTCCCGTTTTCGGTGGCCCGGAGCCAGCTGGCGCCTGACCAGCTCGAGACCGTGGTGAATGCTTCGCATCGGGAATCGAACACGGCGGGCCAATCCCCCAGGCACACCGGCCGGCCCACATAGATCCAGCGCAGCCCGCAGTCCGAAAAGCGGGCCGCCGGGGTCCCGACCGTTTCGCCGGTGGTCAGGTAGCAGTCATGTGGGGGGACGGCCAGCTCCCCGGTGCTGATCCACACCTGCAGCAGCCCCGGGTCGATGTCCACCAGTGCCGTGCGCCGGGCGCAGCGGAGCAGCCCGGGATCGATCGCATAGTGGAAATTCAGCAGCAGGTCCGCCCGTCGCAGCACGCCTTCGGCCTCAGGGCGCGTGCAACCAACGAACTCGAGCGCACCGGGATCTCCCTCCCGCGGCCGCTCGCGCCTGTACAGCAGCGTCCTGCCGCGCAGCCCGAATCGCTCCATTCGCGCCAGGAAGGCGTCAAGCAGCTGAGGTTCCAGCTCGGGATCGCGCAGCGGCCGGAGCTGTTCCAGCCAGTAGACCTCACAGCCCAGCCGGCGCAGCGCCTGCGCGTACTGCATGTAGACCCAGAAGTGGCCGCCGCCGTCTGGGAAGTTGGCCACCTTGTAGACGGAGATCACGACCGTGCTCATCGCGCGCGCTCCGGCACCGCGGGCTGGGGCGAGGGCAGGTCCCGGAAACCGATCAGGCGGATGGTCATGTCCCAGATCGCGTGGCGCACCCGCCGGTCGCACAGCGTCTGCAGCTCCACCTCGCGCTCCGCCGCATAGCTCGACGAGAACCCCGGCTCCACGTAGCCGGGATGACAGGTCAGCTCGGTCATGCCCTCCCCGACCTCGGTCCGGAGCAGGCGAAGCAGTCCCGGAACGCCGATCTGCTCCAGATGGGGTTCGCCGCCCCACCGGCCGTAGAACTTCGAGAGATGGCGGACGCCGGCATACCCCCGCACCGGCACGCCGGTGCGCGCAGACCACGCCAGCACGTATGGCAGCACGCGCGGATCGCGGTGCACGTCATGATGGGAGTCGATGTGGGTGGGCGGTGCGCCGACGAGCTCGGCAAACCGTGCGATCTGCCTGGCAACTGCAGCGGGCACGTCACCGGTGTCGTCCGGGTCCAGTTCCAGATGGAGCCCCAGGCTCAGCGCCGGACACTCGCGCGCGAGGGCGACGGCGTCCTGGCATGCGGGCCGGTTGACCATCAGGCTTGCGCTTGTCAGTATCCCGTCCCGGTGGGCCTGGATGATCCCTCGGGTGACGCCCCGATGCAGGCCGAAGTCGTCCCCGGTGACGATGAGCCATTTCATGATCTCGCCCCGATCACGCGGCCACGCCACCTGCGCGGGCCGGCCGGCCCGGCCCGATGTCCAGCGCCTGCTCCAGGACGCGGCCGACAACGGCGCAGCCGTTGAAGTAGTCCTCGGTGAGCTGGCGCGCAAGCCCGGCGTGGCGCTCATAATCTGACTCGACGGTGGAAAATGCCTGGACTGCCTCGTCGAGATTCTTGAAGCGAAAGAGTCCCGCGGCGTCGGGCAGAACGCGGCTCGGGCCTGTGTGCTGGACGATGGCCGGCTTGCCGCTGGCCAGGTAACAGAGGGTGCGGTCGCTGACCCACGAGTTGGCCAGCGTCATGCATGCCGGCTTCGCGCAGCTGAACTCGCCCCGCGATTGCTGGATGTAGGCCCGGTATTGCTCGGGTGTCGCACTCACGTCCCAGGCCTGCCGGATCTTCCACCCAGAAGGTTCCAGACGAGCCCGCCACTCGTCATAGTGCTCGCCCAGACAGATGGCCAGCTCGAGCCGTGCGGGGGTCTGGGACGGGAGCGCCTGATATTCCAGAAATGAAACATGCTTTTCTTCATTGATGACCTGTCCCTCAAATTCGAAGCGGCTGCCCCACCAGTGGGCGACCGTGGTATAGGGCGCGGTGGAGTTCGCCCGGACCGTCGGCCACGCGGGCAGGTAGACCGGCGGCGGCGTGTACAGCCAGCGGAGGCCGCAGTCGGGGAACCGCGCCTCCGGCGTCCCGACGGTCTCGCCAATTGTGAAATAGAGATGGTGCGGGGCGACCCGCACGTCCCCCCTGGTCATCCAGATCTGCAGCAGCCCTGGGTCGGTGTCGACGAAGGCCGCGCGTCGGAACCGCTTCACCACAGACGCGGGAAGGGAATGCCACGTATTGAGCAGCAGGTCAGCTTCAGAGGCTGCATCGAGGTCCATGGTATCGGCGACCACGTCAGGCGCCAGGGGATCGTCGGTCAACGAGCACAGCGCGACGGAGTCTGCGAGACCGAAAGGCTTCAACCGTTCCTTGAGGGTGGTAACCAGCTCCCGGGTATCGTCCTTGGGATCGCGGGGGTTGAGGGCTTCCAGCCAGATCACCCGACAGCCCAGCGCCAGGAGCGACAGGGCCCACTGGAGGTACACCCACAAGTGGCCGCCGCCATGAGGATACATGATGGTTCGCGCCGCTGTCAGACAGATCGCCGCACTCATGAGTCTCCTGGTAGCGGCGGCCGGAGCGCGTCGAGCCACCGCTCGTACTCCATCAGCTCTCTGTATCCCCACCCCGCGCGATTGTTCAGCACGGCCATGGCATCAAAGAGGATGCAGTGCGCGTAGCGCGCGGCCTCCGCGGTGTGAAAGAGCAGGTTCAGCTCCGCGTCCGTGGGCAGGCGCCAGCCCGCGCGCTCCACGGCCTCGCGGTACCGGCACAACATCCACGGCCGCTCGCCGGGGGAGGACTGGTACAGGAGGGTGGAGACATCATAGCTGAACGGCCCTGCGCCGACGTGGTCCCAATCGATGAGCCGCGGGTGCGGGGCGGCGGCGTTCATGCTTACGAAGATGTTTTTGGGCCAGAGGTCGCCGTGCAGGAGTGTATCCGGCCCTGCGGCCTCCTCCATCAGCCGGACGCGCCGCGGCGCGTCATCAAGAAGTCGCTGCAGTCCGTCCTGCAGGCGGGCGCGGGCAGCCGGGAACTCGGGCGGTGCGTCAGGCGCGTAGTCTCGGAGCGCGCCGAGCGCCGCGACGGCGTCCCGGAGGTTCGAGAGGAAGAAGGGCACCCCGTGGTCACGGGCGCGAAAGCGAATCTCGGGTACGAGCGAGTGGCCCGCCGCACGGGTATGGAGTTCGGCAATGAAATCGACCGCCGCTTCCAGGCGCCACGGCAGGCGCTGCGTGGCGAGATTGTCGTGGCCTAGATCCTCATAGACGTGCCACACCCAGCGTCCCTCTCGCTCCGCTGCGGCCGCCAAGAGTTGCGGGCAGCGGTCTTTGAAGCCGAGTACCGGGAGCCATCGTTCTGCGACGAGGCGATCGATCTGCGCGATGGCCGGGGGGTGGCGTTTGAGTACCAGCGCGCGGCCGGATGCGTCGCCGACCTGCACCCGATACACCGCCTGCTTCAGCCGCTCAAGGCGGATCGCCCCGTTCCAGCTCTCCGCGCGGCCGAGCATCTCCTGCAACCGCTCGTAGACCTCCGCTGCGCCGGGTTCCCGTCTCTCCTCCAGCGAGCGTACAAATCCCTGGCGCAAGTCGATGTCTTGACTCACCCGGCTCGTCATCGCTCACCTGCTGTGGGCATTGTGCTTACCGCCCAGGCGCGGCCGGGATCCCTCGCTCTTGTCTCCGCCGGTTCGCGCAACGACTGCGTCCGGGCGGCGCGCTTGGCCGCATCATACAGGTACGACGCCAAATACGACGGTGCGTCAGGGACGCCTTTGAATCCGGGCATGCTGGACATGTCGACGACGTACGGTCTCCCCTCACTCTCCACGATGTCGATGCCGAAGAGGTCGATGCCGAGCGCCCGGCTGCATCGCAGGGTGATCTCGCAGAGTTCCGGCGTGGGGATGAACGGTTCCCCATGTTTCTCCGCTTCGGTCCTGGCCGGGAAGATTTTCTTGACGCCGAACAGACGCCCTCCGATCGAGTAGATCTTCCGGTCGCGGCCCTGGGGCGGGTGGTAGCGCTGAGCGAAGAGGGGATCCTTGCCCGCCGGTACCGCCGCGAGATCGTCGGGGGTCCGCACAACGCGCACCCCGAACCCTTCGGTGCCCCCCACTGGCTTGACGATCAGCGGTCCGCCCTCCAGAAGTGGCGCGAGCTGGGTGAGGTGCGAGGCGACGTATGTGGCTGGCGTGGGCACGCCGGCGGCCTGCAGCAGGTGGGAGGCGATGACCTTGTCCCGCAGCGCCATGGTCGCGGGATAGGGATTCACCATTGCCGCACCCAGGGCGTGGAGCACCCCTGCGATGCTCGCCGCAGGGCCACTGATTTTCTTGAAGACATAGAGGTCGTGCTCGACGCGCACGGTGGACAGGTCGAGAGCGTCATCCCGGGGATGGATGACCTCGACGGTAACGCCCCATTCTCCCAGTATCCGCATCGCCGCGGGGAGATGGCTGCGGCTCGGCTGATGGTAGCGTGGGAGCAGGAATCCTATGCGCAGCGGGGTCATGTGCCCACCGCGTGGCGGCGCGCTGCCGCTGCGCCGGAGCCCCAGCCGAGCTGCTCCAGTGCGCCGTCCAGCTCAATGACGTACGTCTGCATGCTGCGGACAAACGACTGCGCCCAGTCGTTGGTCAGGTTGTGTGCATCCCAGTACAGGGCGGACAGCGTCCGGCACACCGTGCCGCAGTAGGCGAGCTGCCGCCAGGCCTCCAGGCTCACGTCCGGCCACCGCTCCCGCACGGTTGACCAGTAGGTCGAGATGTCGGGATTCGCCGACAGCCGGTGCGAGGGCACGGTGAGCTGGGCGAGGTCCACGGCGGGGGTGCCCCAGCCGGCATGCTCCCAGTCGAAGACGACGACCGCGGTGTCCCCATCTGCAGGCCGCAGGCGGATGTTCTTGCCGGTGAAATCGCCGTGCACGAGTGTCTGCGGCATGGGGCCGCAGACCGCTTCCACGCGGCTCCAGTGCGCGGCTAGATCATCGAGCCGGGCGCGAATCTCCTCGATGCGGACGACATCGTCTGCCGACAGCACGGGATTGTCCAGATGCTGGTGGATGAGCTCGCGAGTCGCCTGCAACAGGTCCAGATAGCGGCCCGGACTGGCGTCGGGCAGACGCGCGGCGGCGGCTGCGTCAGCCGCCGCGCTATGCAGCAGACCGAGCCAGCGGGCGGCCAGGGCGCGGTGGTCTGCCAGGAGATTTGAGTAGTCGGCGCCGGTCGCCTCTTCCATGAAGAGCCAGGAGTACTCGCCATCGGGTTCTTCGATGAACCCGTAGTGGTGGAGCGACGGGACCGCGGTCCGGGGGAGAATCTCTTCGTAGACGGTGCGCTCGACCAGGGCTACCGCCTTGGGGCAGCGCTTGGCGATCACGGGGGCGCCGGCCCACCCGATCCCGTCGAGCCGGTAGACCTGGTTCTTCTTCCGGCGGACCTTCAAGGGCGTGATTCGCAGCGGCTCAGCGTTCGGATGCAGCCGGCACCAGGCCACCACGGCGGGATGGCGCATCAGGCTGGCCCGCCGTTCGGCGACCGGGGTGGGCGCAGCCGGAGTCCCTGATAAGGCGGGCGAGAGGGTCGTGCTCGATGCAAGCCGTCCGTGCTCCAGCACGATCAGGGCCGAGCAGCGCTCGAGCAGTTGCGGCCGGTGGGTGATCAAGATGACGGTGCGGCCGCGCATCAGCCGCTGGACCGCGTCGACGATCGCCGTCTCCGCTTCCTGATCGACGGCGCTGGTCGGCTCGTCCAGGATCAGCACCGGGCTGTCTTTCAAGAACGCCCGGGCGATGGCGATGCGCTGGCGCTGGCCGCCGGAGAGCTGGACCCCGCGCTCGCCCACCTGGGTCTGATAGCCGTGGGGGAACCGCACGATGAATTCGTGCGCGTTGGCCGCCTGGGCGGCGGCGATCACCTCGCGCTCGCTCGCACCTGGCCTGGCATACGCGATGTTCTCGGCGATGCTGGTCGAGAAGAGCACCGGATCCTGCGGCACCACGGCGAACTGCAGGCGCAGATCGTCCAGCCGGTAATCGCGGACGTCGACGCCGTCCAGCCGGATCTCTCCCTCCGTCGGGTCGTAGAATCGCGTGAGCAGGCTGATCAGCGTACTCTTGCCCGCGCCGGACGCGCCCGCGATCCCCAGGCGGGTACCGGGCTCGATGGTGAACAAGATGTCCTGCAGCACGCGGCGATCGGGGCTGTACGCGAAGGACACGTTGCGAAAGGCGATGGCCCCGGTGGCCCGGGTGAGGGGCCGGGCGCCGGGCCGCTGGATGACATCCGGCGGCTGGTCGAGCACCGCGAACGCCCGCTCGGCGGCGACCAGGTTGGCCTGCAGGCTGGCGGCTTTCCGGCTGACGGTCTTCAACGGGGCGTACAACTGGTTGAGATAACTCATGACCATGAGAAGCTGGCCCAGGGTGAGGGCGTTGGCGCGCACGTGGCTGAGACCAATAAACAGGACGGCGGCCGTCCCCGCGGCGGTGGTCAGACCGACGAAGACGTTGAACTCTCCTTCCATGAATGCCTGGCGCATCCGTGCCCGCATCACGTCGCCGCCGCGCCGGAGGTACCGCTGTTCCTCCCGTGCCTCCTGGCCGAAGGCCTTCACGATGCGCAGGGCGCCCAGCACTTCCTGGACGATCCCAAGCGCGGAGCTGTCGAGCTTTTTCGCCTCCCGCGACTGGCGGCGCAGGCGCCGGCGGAAGAACCGGGCGGTCACGATCAACGGCGGCGAAATCGCGATGGCGATCAGCGCCAGCTGCCAGTCGATGCGGCCCATGACGTAGATCATCCCGACCAGCGTGATGCTGGCGCTGACAAAGGGGATGGCGCTTTCTGTCACGACCTGTTGAATGTCGGGGACGTCGTGCTGGATCCGGTACACGGAATCCGCGGTGCCTTTGCTGTCGTGGTAGGAGAGTGAGATGCGCTGGAGGTGGCGGAACATGTACGTGCGGAAGTCCAGGATCATCTTTTCCTTGACGTAGTTGCCCAGGAGCGCTGCGGCGAGTTGCTGCGCCTGACCCAGCAACGTCACGGCCGCCAGGAGGCCCACCACAAAGAGCAGCAGGGCGGTCGGTGAGCCCGTCACAGCGGGCGGCAACCACATGTCCAGTGGGCGGGGGAGGGGGCGAGACCCGATCAGGCTGTCCACCGCGATCTTCAGGGGCAGGGGCGTGAGCAGGGCGATGGGCGACGCCAGCAGGGTCAGGGTGAACAGCGCCAGCATGTGGAGCCAGTAGGCCCGCGTGTGGCGGAGCACCCGGCGGAACAAGGCAAGATCGGTATACGCGGCCATGGCGCTACGGCTCTTCCCTGTCGACGGTCTGTCGGATCACCGCCACCGCATCCGCGCAGTCGACGCACGCGCGCAGGGCGAGGAGAAGGCTGATGGCCCCGAGCACGGCGGCGACCACGAACGCCCGGTCCTCGACCGCATCAGCGGCCAACACGCCGAAGACGAACGTCACCGCCAACGCGGCTGGGGACCAGCGCGGCCACCAGCGGTACCGGGTGAGTTGCACGCCCGAGCCGGTGTCCTCGACCGCCGCGAGCAGCCTGGCTGCGCCGAGCGTGCCGACGCAAATGTCCAGATCCCAGCGATCGTAGTCTCCGCCGCGGCGGACGTTGCCTCCGGCTGCCTTGAGGCCGGCCTCGATGCGCTGGAGTTTGCCCTCGGGATGCTCCCAGCGCTTGCTCCAGACGGCCACGCGCCCTCGTCGCGGCAACACGCTCGGCCGCATCGACGCCAGCGTCCCGCCAGGTTCGCCGTTCCGGCGCCATGGCGCGAGCCCGTAGTGCAGGCGGCCGGACAGACGCGCCAGCGGTTGAAGCAGATAGAGGACCGCCGTGAGGATCTGTTGCTGGTACCGGACCGCACGCGACGCGGGGCGGTTGGGGAGCAGTGTCCGTGTCGCGGCCAGACCGGCCTGCATGACCAGGATGCCCACCGAGAGCGCCAGCAGCGGGAGCGTGCCCAGCAATGGCCGCCACAGCATGCCGAGGGCGGAGACCGCAACGAGGAGCAGGATGACCAGATACCATTCCGGCATGGTGAGGATCAGCCACATCGCGGCCGGCGAGCGCTCGTACAACGATTGAAAGGGCGCGCTGCCCCAGACCCCGTGGTAGATTCGTCTGGGCGGGCGGAGGAGCGCCGTGGACTTGCAGCCATACACGCTTCCGGACCACGTGACGTGGCCGACCCCATTGTACCGGTGGGGCCACTTGCGCGCCAGCTGCGCCTCGGCCTTCCCATACTCCCGCTGCTGCTGCCAGTATGCGCGGATGGAGTTGCGGCGGTGATGCCACACCATGGCCGCCGGGCTGAATCCCAGAGTCCAGCCGCGATCACGCAGCCGCCAGCACAGATCGACATCGTCCCCGGCGATGCGAAACTGTGGATCGAATCCGCCGACCGCCCGCAGGCACTCGGCCCGGAAGGCCATGTTGCACCCTGGGATATGTTCCGCCTCGCGATCTGAGGTGAGCACATGGACCGGCCCGCCCGGGGCTTTGGCGACGCAGCCGGCGATGGGACCGTCGTCCGGCGGCGCGATATTCGGGCCCCCAACCCCGGCGTGCGACGTGGTGAGAAAGCTTCTGGCCAGGTACATGAGCCAGTGAGGATCGGGGGTCGCGTCGTCGTCGATGTAGGCGACGATCTCCCCGCTGGCCGCCGCCAAACCCGTGTTGCGGGCGCTGCCCAGGCCGCGCTGTTCCGTGCTGATGAAGCGCATGCCGGACTCGCGGGCGATGGCCTCCGTACGGTCTGTCGACCCGTCATCGACCACGATCACCTCGAAATTCGGATACTCCAGGGCGCGCAGGCCACTAAGACACTCGCGCAATGTCCGCGCGCCGTTGTGGGTGCAGACGACCACGGAGATGCGCGGCCACGGAGCATCGCGCGGGAACGGGGCCTCGGCGAACGCGCGCGAGACCGTCTCCAGCGCTGGTTTGGGGGTGCGGTCGCGGCGTGTCAGGCCGAATGCCCAGTTGTCGACGTCGGCGCCGCCCCGGAACCACTCGTCGGTCCAGGCAAAGACGAACCCGCCAGCGCAGCCTGAGGCAAAGATCGTGCGGACCTGCCAGTCTAGCGCGCGCACCTGTTCCGCTTCACCATGCCGCAGGCTATCCAGCCCGATCTCGCTCATCAGCAGCGGGCGGTCGCCGGCGATGGTGTGCAGGTGGGCCAGGTAGGCGTCAAACCGGTCCGGCGTTTCCAGATAGACGTTGAAGCTGACCAGGTCGAGAAACGGGAGCTGCAGGTACTCGGTGGTGGGATAGTTGACGTAGGTGAGAAGCCCGTCGGGATCTTCTCGCCTCACCGCGTCCGACAGCCGCTCGAGGTACCACTCGACCCGGCGTGGTCCCAGCCAGCGTACGATCGAGGCGGGGATCTCATTGCCCAGGGCGTAGCACAGCAGCGCCGGGTGGCCGGCGACGGGCTGCACCGTCCTGCGGATCAGGTCTGCGATCTCTCCCTGGCGTTTCTTCCCGTCGATCAAGAAACCCAGATATTGTTCCGCCGAGAGTCCCACCATCACCCGCAGGCCGTGCCGCGCCGCCGTGTCGAGCAGGGCGGTTGGGGGCATGGTGTGCGGAATGCGGACCGCGTTGAAGCCCGCGGCCGCCATCTGCGCAAAGTCGCGATCGATGATATCCGGCTCGTGGTATTCGCGCCCGCGGGCGTCAGGGCGAAACGCCCCGTAGGTGACGCCGCGGACGAAGAGTGTCTCCTGGCCGGCGAGGATAAATTTGCCCCGCACCTGCGGCCGGACGCGCACCGGACCGCTGAGCGGGAGGAGGCGGGCCACCTCGTTGGCAATCGTCTGCACGGTGAGCGCCCCTGAGTACCGAATCACCACGAGGAGGGGTCGGCCGCGCCCGTGATCACCACGGTTGCCGGCGTTCGGCGGGACGCGTTCATACGCGCTCGCGGAATGGTTTCTGGTGGAGGGTGGCGTCCCCGCGGCCGAGGCTATAGTACTCAAAGCCCGCGGCCTGCATCAGCGGCGGTTCGAAAAGGTTTCGACCGTCCACGACGATGGGGGTGTGCATCGCGTCCCGGATCCGTCCGAAATCGAGCGACCGGAACTCATCCCAGTCGGTGAGGATCACCAGCGCATCGGCCTCACGGGCCGCGTCGTAGACCGAGGCCACATACGTCAGGCGGTCATTCGGCGGATAGAGCCGCTCGAAATTGCGGACCGCCGCCGGGTCGTAGACGTGCAGGCGCGCTCCCATGCTGTGCAGCCGCGGGATGACCCCCAGGCTGGGCGCACCGCGGATGTCGTCGGTATCGGATTTGAAGGCCACGCCCAGCACGCCGATGACCTTATTGGGCAGCACCCACAGCGCCCGTTCGATCTTCGCCAGCAGCCGGTCGATGCGGGCGGTGTTGATGCGCTCGACCTCTTTCAGCATGCCAACATCGACGCCGCTGTGCTCCGCCACTTTGATGAGGGCGCTGACGTCCTTGGGCAGGCACGACCCGCCGAAGCCCAGGCCCGCCCGCAAGAAATCGCCGCCGATGCGGGGATCGAGGCCGATCCCCTTCGCCACCGCCGCCACGTCGACGTCGAGTTTTTCGCAGACGTCGGACACCATGTTGATGAATGAGATCTTGGTGGCCAGGAAGGCGTTGGCCGCCTGCTTGATCAGTTCTGCCGTCGTGACGCTGGTGACGATGATCGGGCAGGAAAAGCTGGACTGGTAGAGGTCGAGGAGGAGTGAGCGGGCCCGCCCGCTGTCGGCGCCGATGACGATGCGGTCCGGATGTAGAAAGTCGCGAACCGCCGTGCCCTCCCGTAGGAACTCGGGATTGCTGGCGATATCGAATTCCCGCTCAGGCCCGGCGAGGCGACGGATGGTCGAATCAATCCAGTACGCGGTACGCGCCGGGACGGTACTCTTCTCGACGATCAGCTTGTACCCGTCCAGCATGGGCGCGATCGTGCAGGCGACTTCCTCCACCTGGGAGAGATCGGCGCGTCCATCGGCCCGGGGCGGCGTGCCCACGCAGACAAACACAATCTGAGATTCGCCCATCGCGTCCGCGGCCTTGGTGGTGAAACTGAGCCGGCCGGCATCGAGGTTGGAGGTCAGGAGCTCCTTCAACCCCGGTTCGTGAATGGTCGGCACACCATCCGACAGGCGCGCGATGATGTCGGGGTTCTTGTCGATGGCCGTCACGGTGTGGCCTAACTGGGCGAGACCCACCGAGGTGACCAGGCCGGCGTATCCTGTCCCGAAGATGCCGAGTCTCATACTCCTCACTTATACCCTTCGAAGAGATGCAATTTGGTGGGGGAAATCCCCCGAGCCGATTTGGATAGGCCGTGCATCTGCCCCCATGGATATCGCGGAGCCTCGAGCGTGCAAACCACCGATGGCGCCTCTATCCAACGATAGAGCACCGCCGGATGGTGTGGTTCTGGTCAGTTCGCGCCGATCGCCCACGAAAGATGCCGGATGGCGTCGGCCAGCCGTGTGACCGCCGTGGCCACTTCCGCTGCCTGGTAGTAACGGCCGGCTCGATAGTGTTGCCGTGCCAGCGAAAGATATCGACCGGCCAGTGCGTAGAGCACCCGGGCGTCTCCGCTCATGCGCGCGTGCCCGTCTTCCTCCGAGAGTCGCTCCTGTGCGATCAGCAACTCCCGCGCTGCGCGCTCGGTGTCGAAGGAGCCCGAATCCACCGCCGGGGTGGCGGGGGTCGCCGGGGTGGCGGGGGTGCCGGGTGTCTCGGAGGTGGCGGGGGTGGCCGGTGTCGCGGGGGTCGCGGGCGTGTCAGGCGTGGCGGGTGTGGCAGGGGTCGCCGGCGCGGCCGGTGTCCCGGGTGTTTCTGGCCGCCCATGATGTCCCGGGGCCGCGGACTCCACAGAGCCCAACGGTCCCGTCACCACCAGCACGACAATCGCAAGGATGAATGCTGGTCTCATACCTGTCACCCTGGTGTGATCTGGGTTCCGCCCGGAGCTTTTCAAGGAAGCACGCCCTCTATCATACGGACGGTACACCACTTACCTGACACGCTGGTGAACGGAGATGACGGGAGGATTACATCCGTGCGGAAGGTACGGTCAGGGTCAACGCGGTGCCGCGCCCCGGGGTGCTTTCAGCCGACAGGCGGCCGCCGTGGGACTCCACGATGCTGCGGACGATGGCCAGACCCAGCCCGGATCCCTCACTGGTCGGCGGATAGCGGTAGAACCGGTCAAAGATGCGCGGCAGCCGATCAGGCGGAATGCCGACGCCGTCGTCGCGCACCGTGATCCGCCCGCCTCCCACCTCAATCGTGATGGTTCCGGTCGGCGCGGTATGACGGATGGCGTTGTCCACCAGGTTCGCGAGCGCCTCGCGGATCTGGTCCGGATCCACATCTGCTCTGGCATCGTCGTTACCCACCAGCCGCAGTTGCCTGGCGCCGGCGAGCACACGAAAGTCCTCGATGACGTGCGACACGATATCCTGTAGATTCACCTCTCTGCGCTCTAGCGGCGCGCCCGCATCGAGTGCGGAAAGTGTGATCAATCGACGCAGGGCGTGATCGAGGCGAGCTGTCTGCTCACGCATGGAGGCATACGACGCGAGGACCCTGTCCGGGTCAGCGATGACCATGCGCTCCAGCAACTCCAAATGACCGCTGAGCACGGTCAGCGGTGTCTTCAACTGGTGCGCAGCGTCGGCCACAAACCGTTGCTGCGCGGTGAACGCGGCGTCGAGTTTGTGCACCATCTCGTCAAACGAGGCGGCGAGCCGCCCGACCTCGTCCCGGCCGTGGGGCAACTCTGACCGCCGGCGGAGATCTCCCCGGGCAATCGCCGTGCAGGTCGCCGCGAGGGTCTCCAGCGGAGCCGCCAGGTAGCCGCCGAACAGCAGCGCCAGTACTCCGCTGGCCAGCAGGGTGGCCAGCGCCGCGCCAATCAGCGCGGCCCGCAGATGGGCCAGGGACCGATCCACATCTACGAGGGGCGTGTTGAGCTGGATGAGACCGACGATCCCGGAGGCGGGGGGAAGCGGCCGCAGTGGAAGGTACACGACGAGTTCACGGCCGCCGTCGACGCGCCGGACATACGTCGCGAGATCGTTTCCGCCGAGGATCCGCCGGACAGCGTCATCCCGGACGGGTGCCGGATCCAGGTCCTCCGGCAGAATCTTGCCTGAGCCCACCGCTTTGCCGCCGGCATCCAGCACCAGTGCAGCGACGTCGTGCGTCGTCAGGTCCCGCGCCAGGTCGCGGGCCAGCGCGTCAAGCGACAGCCCCGTCGCGGCGAGGCGGCGGACGTAGACGTCGGTCAGCGGGGAGAAGCGGTCCTGTAGCGTGCGGGCGGTATGGTCCAGCAGGAACCGGTCGAGTTCCCGATGGGACGCCACGCTCACGCCCAGGTCCAACAGGCCAACCGTGACCAGCACGACGATGACAATCTTCCAGCGGAGTCTCACGAAATTCGGAGCGTGTAGCCGATGCCGCGGACGGTGGCGATGAGCGCATGTGCCGTATCATCGAGCTTCTCACGGAGGCGGCCCACCGTCACGTCGACCACGTTGCTCTCTCCCTCGAACTCAGCGCCCCAGACGCGATGGAGCAACTCCTCCCGGCTGAACACCCGCCCGGGACGCCGCGTGAGTGTGGCCAGCAGGTCGAACTCACGCCCGCAGAGGTTGAGCGGTCTATCCCGCCACCAAGCCCGGCGCTGCTCGGGGTCCACGCACAGCCCGCCGGCTCTGAGCTCGCCTCCTCCGCGCCCGGTGCGCTTGAGGACCGCGCGCACGCGGGCCGACAGTTCCTGGAAGCTAAAGGGCTTGGTGACGTAATCGTCAGCGCCGGCCTCGAAGCCGGCGACCTTGTCCCGGAGTTCGCCGCGCGCGGTGAGCATGATGATGGGCAGGTCATACGTGCCGCGGATCTGCCGGGCCAGTTCGAGCCCGTCGGCGTCCGGCAGCATCAGATCGAGGAGGACCAGGTCGTACGTCTCGTCCAGCGCGTCCAGCTTCCCCTGCAGGCTGAGACACACCTCATCTCCGTCGTGTTGAAGCGCCGCCTGCAACAGTTCGGCGATGGTGCGATCATCTTCGATCACAAAAATCTTCGCCATCGTGAATCAGCAGAATCGAATCAACAGAATCGAGTTTGTGACGGAACGTCCCCAAACCGCGCGCAGGCGATGGTGCGCATCGCGGTCAGGAGAAGGGGGGATGTGAGTAAGGTATAACCTAGAGAAAACGTTGTCACTATATCAAATGGAAGAGAAATTGACATTGAGAGAAGGAGAAAGGGCGCGAGGAGTTTAGGCGCTTACTTAATGAACCCCTTCCGCAGCGCGTAGGCGACGGCCTGCGTGCGATTCCGGCAATTGAGCTTGTGCAAGATGTTGCGGATGTGCGTTTTTACAGTCCCTTCAGATACCTTGAACTTGGATGCGATCTGGCGGTCGGTGCTGCCGTTGGTGAGTTCCACCAGGACCTCCAGTTCTCTGGCCGTAAGCCCTTCCGGCGTCGATCTGAACCTGGTGCGCTGATCGCGCCCCAGGCGGCCAAGCCGTTCAATCAGCGTGCGGGTGATCTCAGGGTGAAAGAACGCCTGGCCCTGCCGTACCGAGTTCAACGCACGCACCAGGCTGGCGGCCGGGATATCCTTCAAAATATACCCGGCCGCGCCGGCTTCGATGGCCGCGAGCGCCTTTGTGTCGTCGAGGCGCTCGGTCATAATGATGATCTCGACCGCGGGCATGGCCTGTTTGATGGCGCGCGTCGCTTCGATCCCATCCACTTTGGGGAGGTCCTGATCCATCAAGACCACCGCCGGATCGAGGCGGCGCGTCAGCTGGACCGCCTCTTCCCCGTTGGTCGCCTCGCCCACAATCTCGATGTCGCCGGTTGCCTGGCGCAGCACCGATTTGACCCCTTCGAGAAACAGTCCCCAGTCGTCCGCCAGCAAGACCTTGATGATTGACATGAAGCCAGTGCTCCCCCCGCAGCTTCCATATACATATGGAAGAGGTCAGATTGAACTGCCTCAGGGGCCTCACCGGCCACCTGCTCAGGGGGGATGAACCGTCACGCGCTGGCCCCGCGAACTCCTGGTGCGAGCGCCTACGACACGTTAGATATATGCGCCTCTATTCCCTCTATCGTCCGATTCGATAAGAAATTAAGCCCCTCCGGGCCCTTACTGGGCGTCCACCGTGATCGTCACCGCGACCGGGTTGCCATCCGGACCGGGGGTGCCCCGTACTATGACATGCATGCCGGGCCGCAACTCGCCCACAGGCATGATCGCCAGCCGGAAGACTTGAGCGTCCCGGGGGACCGCGATGATCACGCTGCCGTCTCCCAGCTTCAGATAGAGCGTGCGCCCCAGGACTGCCCGCACGTTTTGGAACACCATGGCGTTGGTCATGATATTGCCGGTGTCCATAACAAACTGCGCTTCGCGCACGCGCCCCCGGAACTCGGGCGGGAAGATGTTGATGGAGATCGCGGTGAGCGAGCCGTCGGCCTCACGCCGGGCCGTCACCCCCACGAAGTCGTTGGGTTTCATGTCTTCGAGCGGCACCGTTCGCCGCCGGATGACCACGGTGTCCCCGGTCATCACGACGCGCACCTGGGTGCCGGTGCTCGTGGCCACAGTGACGGCGGCGGGCTCGACCGCGGCAATGGTCCCCTCGGCCTGAGTGGCCGGCCCTGGTGCGGCGAACACCGCTGTTGAGAGCACCAGCGCCGCGCCCGCCACCGCCAGCCCTGTTCGTCCCGCTGATCTGGCATGCTGATTGTTCATCTCACGTCACCTCCTTGTACGACTAGCGTAGCACACCGAGGATCACAGAACAGTCACGCCGGGGGAGAGGGCCCCGGCGGTTCGAGGAGAACTACATTGCCACTCCGGTTCAGGGGGGATTCCACGATGGAACGCATCAAGCGCCGCGAGCTGTTTCGCCGGGCGGGATGGGGTCTCGGCGCGCTGGCAGTGTCGCAGATGCTGTCGCGTCTGTCGATGCCGGGGCGGGCGTATGCCCAGGCCACGGGAACGCTCACCTACGGCATGGCCGGCGGGTTCGATACCCTCGATGTGACCGCGACCACCTTCACGCGGGTGGGCCGGATCGGGCTGCATCTCGTTGACCCGCTGGTCTGGCAGACTCAGCCGGGGCAGTTCGCTCCTGGACTCGCCACATCCTGGACGGCCTCGCCGGACGCGACCTCCTATACATTCAAACTGCGGAGCGACGTCAGGTTCCACGACGGCACGCCACTCACAGCCGAGGCCGTAAAGGTCACCTTTGACCGGATCGTGGATCCGGAGACCAAATCCCAGACGGCGTTTAGCTTCATCGGACCGTACGACCGGACCGAGGTCGTCGATCCGTACACTGTGCGGGTCCGGTTCAAGAGCCCGTACGCGGCGTTTCTCGATGGAGCCAGCACGCCGTATCTTGGGATCATCTCGCCGGCCGCGCTGACGAAGTACGGGAAGGACTTTGGCCCGGTGGTCTTCGTGGGCAGCGGCCCGTTCATCCTGCAGTCGTATCACGCCGATGCCGAGGTCGCCCTGATTCGCAATCCCAACTACACCTGGGCCTCGCGCATCTTCCAGCACAACGGCGCCCCATACCTGCAGCGCCTCGTCTACCGGATCATCCCCGAAGATGCCACCCGGTTGGCCACGCTGGAGACAGGGGAGACGCTCTTCATTGAAGACGTCCCCACCAGCGACTACCGGCGCCTGCGCGGCGCCCGGAACTTCACGCTGCTGGAGATCCCGCAGGCCGGCAGCGGCTGGTCGATGATGATGAACCAGCAGCGCCCGCCGACCAGCGAGGTGGCGGTCCGCCGCGCGATCATGCACGGCATCGACGGGGCCGGACTGGCGAAGACGGTGTGGGACGGAGTCTTCAAGCCGGCCTGCAGCCCGCTGACGCCGAACATGTTTGGATTTGATTCGAACACGTGCAAGGCGACGGCGTATAACCCCGATCTGGCCAAGCGCCTCCTCGACGAGGCCGGGTGGCGCCCTGGACCCGATGGGATCCGGACGAAAGACGGACAGCGGTTGCGCCTGGAGTTCTTCCTGCAGCCCCCCACCAAGAATCAGGAGATGGCGGCATTCGTCCAGGCCAGCCTGAAACCCATCGGCATCGAGGTGAACCTCAATGTGGTGGCGCGGGCCGCGTACCTGGACGCGGTGCGCAGCGGCCGGCATCACCTGCAGTTCTGGTGGGAAACGGGGACCGATCCCGGAGGCATCCTGCGGATCCTCTTCCACTCCAGCAATGCCGGCGGCGGCACGAACCGCAACAACTACAAGAACCAGGAGATGGATCGGCTGATCGACCAGATCGATGCCACCGCGGATCCACAGAAGCGCACCGAGCTGGTGGTCCGAGCACAGCAAAAGGTGATCGATGATGCGGTGATGGCCTACCTGGCCGACCCCCCGTCGCTGTATGCGCATGCGCGCACGGTGCAGAACGTGTGGGTGGACTGGGGCGGAAACTACCCCTACTTCTACGACACGCGCATCGGAGGATAGTCTTACGGCCTTGGCGTAGTGAGCCGGCCGCGGTCTCCCCGGGCCGGCTCTCTTGCTTGTGAGAGGGGTCCCATGCTCCAGTACCTGGTCAAGCGGGCGATCCTGGCGGTCCCGACAATGCTGGCGGTGTCGGGCCTCGTCTTCCTCGTCCTGTATCTGGTCCCCGGGGATCCGGCCGCGATCTTCATCGGCGACCGTCCCGCCACCCCGGAGCGGCTGGCCCAGATCCGGCACGTGATGGGACTGGACCGCCCCCTGCTGAGTCAGTACGCGGATTACCTGCGCAAGCTCGGCCGCGGAGATCTGGGTCGCTCCATCCACACCAACGCGTCCGTGCACAGCGAACTTCTGTCGCGGGTCGGCTCCTCGGCGGAGCTGGCGGCCGCCGCGTTTGCCGTCGCCACTGCCCTGGGCCTGGGGCTGGGTCTGGTCTCCGCGCTGCGGCGAGGGACGTGGGTGGATGCCGGAGCGATGCTCGTGGCGCTCGGAGGCGTCTCCATGCCCATCTTCTGGCTGGCCTCCATGCTGATCTTTGTATTCTCCCTGAAGCTGGGGTGGTTTCCGGCCACGGGATTTGGCGGGTGGAACCGGCTGGTGTTGCCATCCCTGGCGCTGGGCTTCATCTCCTCCGCGACTCTGGCGCGCCTGGTGCGCAGCAGCGTGCTGGACATCCTGGGGCAGCCCTATGTCACCACCGCGCGGTCCAAGGGGTTGCGTGAGCCTGCGGTGATCCGCCGGCATGTGATGCGCAACGCGTTGGTTTCGATCATCACGGTGATGGGACTACAGTTTGGCACGCTGCTGTCAGGCGCGGTGATTACCGAGACGGTGTTTGCCCGCCCCGGCATCGGCAAGCTGCTGGTGGACGCGATTCTCAATAAGGACATCCCGCTGGTGCAGGGGGCCGTCCTGTTCGTGGCCGTCGTGTATATTGTGGTGAATCTGCTGGTGGATATTTCCTATGCATACCTTGATCCCCGCATCCGCTACCAGTGACCCGAGAGCGCGGCTACGCCCGTCCTCCCTCCGCTCGCCGTGGGGGGACGTCCTGGTACAACTGGCGCGCTCGCGCGGGGCCGTGACCGGCGGGATCATCCTGGCGGTGCTGCTCGTCGCGGCCGTGGGCGCGCCCCTGCTGACCCCCTACGATTCCCTGTCGATGCGCCCCGAGGAACGCCTGCAGCCGCCTAACCGAGCGCACCTCTTTGGCACCGACGTCTTTGGCCGCGATCTGTGGACCCGCGTCCTGTACGGGTCCAGAATCTCCCTGCGCACCGGCGTGATTTCGATCACGCTGGCCGTGGCCCTGGGCGTCCCCTTGGGTCTCACCTCGGGCTATTACGGCGGCAGCGTGGACCGGCTGCTGATGAGGCTGGTGGATCTCATGCTGACGTTTCCCGGGATTTTGCTGGCCCTGGTGATCATCGCCATCCTGGGGCCGAACTTGCTCAATGCCATGCTCGCCGTGGGCATCTCTGCGTCGCCGACCTATGCCCGGGTTGTGCGGGCCTCGGTGCTGGGGGCCCGGGAGCAGGTGTACGTGGATGCCGCTCGCGCCATCGGGTGCCGGGACGGCCGGATCATGGTCCGCCACATCCTGCCCAACACGGTCGCGCCCATCATCGTGCTGGGCACGCTCGGCGTCGCGGGCGCGATCATCTCGGCCGCAGCGCTGAGTTACCTGGGGTTGGGCGCGCAGCCGCCGACCCCGGAGTGGGGCGCGTTGCTGTCGGAAGGGCGAAACTATCTGCGGGTGGCGTGGTGGATGACAGCATTCCCGGGGCTGGCCATCATGATCGCCGTGCTCGCGATCAATCTCCTGGGGGACGGTCTGCGGGACGCGCTCGATCCCCGCTTGCGGCCATGAAGACACGCATCCTCCGGGTCGGGGTCCTGGGAGCGGGCGGATGGGCACGGGCGGCGCACCTCCCCGGCTGGCAGCGGGACCCACGGTGCGAGGTTGCGCTCCTCTGTGACGTGGTCCGGGAGCGCGCCGTGGACACGGCCGGGCAGTTCGGCATCACGCGGGTCAGCGACGACTGGCACACTGCCGTCAGTGACCCTGCCCTCGACATCATCGATATCGCCACGCCCTCGCACACGCACTTCGAGCTGGCCATGGCGGCGCTCGCGGCCGGCAAACACGTGCTCTGCGAGAAGCCGGTGGCGTATGACTTCCGGGACACACGCCGGGCCGCCGAGCTTGCCAGGTCCCGGGGCCTCCTCACCAAGCTGGGGTTCACCTTCCGGTACAGCCCCGGGGTGCAGTACGCCAAGTCCCTGATCGACGATGGGTTTGTCGGGCAACCCTACATCTTTAATGGATACGAGCAGAACTCCCAGTGGCTCGATCCCCAGGTGCCGCTGCGCCAGGTGGATCATACCGCCGACCAGTCCGTCCTGCAGACGTCCTCCCTGGAAGGCTACGGCGCGCCAATCATCGACATCGGCATGTGGTGGGTCGGTGCCGGGTATGCCCGTACGGCGGGGATCATGCGCAACTTCGTTCCGGAACGCATGGTGCGCGCCACCGGCCGGATGATGCGGATGAACATCGACGACGGCGATATCCACCTGGTGGAATACGCCAACGGCGCGATGGGCTCGATCCAGACCTCCTTCGTGACCGTCGGCAACTACCCGGGGGTCGAGGCGCGACTCTACGGCAGCAAGGGGGCGATCATTTGCCGGCTCGTGGAGGAGGGCGGGGTTGCCGAGATGGTCCGCCTCGCCACCCCAGACGCCGTCGAGTTCAAGGAGGCGGACATCCCCCAGCGCTTCTATCCGCCCGGAGGACATCCGCGCGAGTCATGGCGGTCGCTCTTCTATGCCAACCTGATCCGCGACTTTGCCGACGAAATTCTCGCCGGCTCAGGCCGCAACCAGGGCAACTTTGAGGATGGGGCCAGGGTGCAGGAAGTCATCAACGCCGTCGAGCGCTCACACCACCAGCGGGGATGGGTCACCCTGCCCCTTGACCGGTAGTCTGGCCAGGAATATAGACGCGGCCCATGAACCTGCCCGAGCCGAGTGCTGGAGCATCAGCCTTCCCGAAATTCCTCGACGCATTTTTTGCCTGGTACTATCAGACGTTCCCGGTCAACGCCACGTTCATCGGCGTGCACGACTATGACGACCGTCTGCCCGACTATTCTGAGCGGGGGATCGGAGCGGCGCTGGCGGCCATCGACACGTTGCTGGCCCGGGTGCGGGTCTTTCGCCACACGACGCTGCCTGAGCGCCAGGAGCTGGATCGCCGGCTGGTCGAGGGATTCCTGGAGATCCAGCGCTGGGAGTTCCGGTCCGCGCACTTTCACGCGGGGAATCCGTGCGTGTATGCGGGCGAAGCCAGCTTCGGTGTGCTCGCGCTGTTTCTGCGTCCGTTCGCCCCACTCTCCCAGCGCGTCGCGTCCGCCGTCGCGCGGATGCTGGCGATCCCGGCGTTGCTGCAGCAGGGCCGGGAGAATGTCCGCCGCGCCCATCCGGCCTGGATCGCGCGCGCCAGGCGCGAGTGCGCCGGCGCGTTGGCCTTCTTTGAGCGAGGGGTGCCCGACCTCGTCCGGGTTGAAGCGATTCAGCACCCGCGGTTTCTCCATGCCGCGGATGCGGCGGCAGATGCCTTTCGCGCGTTCGCGCAGCACCTGGAGACCGCACTTCCCCACAGCCCTCCCGGCGCGTGCGCCTGTGGACCCGAGGCGCTGGACCTGCTCCTGCGGGAGGGCCACTTCCTCCGCACCACCGCTGGGGAGATCGAGGCGCTGGCCGAAGACCGCATCGCCGCGGCGCACGCCTCGCTGGAGACACACGCCCGCGCGCTGGGCGCGGGGTCATGGCGTGAGGCGCTGAGCCGGCTGACGGACCGGCGCCCGCCCACGCAAGGCGACCAGGCCCGGTACGCACAGGTCTGGCAACAGGCGCGGGAGGCAGCGGACGCGCACGGCCTGGTGACCTGGGTCACCGACCCGATCTCCTTCGTGCCCCAGCCGGTCTGGGCCCGTGAGGCGGCACCTTCCTTATACTTCTTGTTCTACCGGGCACCGGCTGCGTTCGATCGCCTGCCGGTGGTGGATTATTTCGTGACTCCCGGCGCCCACGAGAGCGCCATCAAGCTCACCCACGTCATCCATCACGCGGGGCTCGGGCATCATCTGCAAAACTGGTACGCGTATCACCGCGCAGCTTCCCGCGTGGGGCAGGTGGCCGCGATCGACTGCGCCAGCCGGATCGCCATGTTCTGCGGTGGCACCATGGCCGAGGGCTGGGCGTGCTACGCCACAGACGTGATGGAAGAAATCGGGTTCCTCGATGCGTTCGATCAACTTGCCCTCGCGCACACGCGGCTGCGCATCGCCGCGCGGGCCGCTGTGGACGTACGGCTGCACACCGGGCGCTGGACACTGGAGCAGGCCGAGGCGTGCTACCGCGACGACGTGGGGATGTCAGCGGAGGCCGCGCGGACTGAGGCGGTCAAGAACAGCATGTTCCCCGCTACCGCGCTGATGTACCTGGTGGGGACCACCCTGATCCATACCCTCAGGCGCGACCTGGCGGGGACGCTCGGGTTCGAGCTGCGATCCTTTCATGATCGCCTGCTATCCTACGGCTCCGTTCCCGTCGCCCTCGCGTCTGAAGCGATGACCGGGGCCGCGCCGCGATGGTAGGCCCGCCGCGTCTGCCGGCCTGCGAGCGCGGGCAGAGTCAACGTAAGACCGTACCCCCTGAGGTGCACTCATGAAGACGCGCGATCAGGCCACCGATCGCCATGGCCTGCCGCTGGCGCCGGGTCTGGTCGTCCGGGTACTGGATGCAGCGCGGCAGCTCGAGGCGACGATCGTCCGCGTGTTGGGTGACTACGGCGTAGTCACCGTGCTCGTGGAGGACCGGAACGGCAGAACAGAACGGATGTATCCTACGGACGGTGTCGAACTGCTGGTGCCGGCCCGCGTGCCCGTGCGCGCCCGGCAAGACGTAGCGTAATCATCCGCCCATGACTCCGCGCTGCGACAACTCTTAGCGCACGTGGCAAGCAGCCGCCTCTAGTTAGGTTGGTTGCAAAGCCTGGACTTGCAGGCTAGTGGCTCCGTAGGGACATTGCAAGACTCACCGCCCCTCGGTGAGGGCAAGGACCTATCGAGGGGTGTGCGATGCCGGATGCTGTGCTTGTCGCCATTGGAGTGGTCGCAGGGCTCGCGGTAGGCTGGCTCCTCGCTTCTTCCCGTGCACGCCCCGGCGTGGTCAAGCAACTGGCCGAGACGAAAGTTCGCGGCGCGCGCGTGGTCGAGACCATGAAGCAAGAAGTCGCCGTGGAGCTGGCCCGCAAGGACAGTGAGCTCACGGACGTGCGCAGCAAGTTGGAGCACGAACTGCACAACGTCGCCAAGATGCAGGCGGAAGTGAAGCACACCCTCGATCAGAAGGTGCGCCTGGGCGCAGAGCTCGTGGCAGTGATTGACGAGAGCTTCCGCGAAATCGGCCAGCTCTACGACATCGGATCATCGCTGGAAGGAGCCGTCCAGGCCGTCGAGGCCAGATTGCTGGCCGCGACGAAGCGCCTCCGGGAGATGGGCATCGAGACGGGTGCGACCGCATCCGCCTCCCCCCGTGCCGACGCGGCGCCGGACACCACGGCGCAGCCCCAGCCCCTCGAATCCGCAAGAGCGATCTCCGAAGCGGTGCGGACTCCGGTCCCCCCGCCCCGCGTGCCGCCTAAAACTGGTAGCGCACTTCCCACCAGCCAAACCACTCCTGGCGGGTCTGGCCGGCCGCGTGCGACGCGTTAGTGACTCCGTACCAGCCGACGCCGATCCTAGGGAGGCAGAGTGAAGCCAAAGAGCACCTTGTCATCCGTAAGCCGCCAGGTCACCGTGGCCGCCCACTCGCCAGGCTTCGACCACGATAGATCATACTCTTCCATGCGTGTCGGGGAGGTCAGCAGGCTCAGGACGGCAGAGACAAATACCACATCCCCCGAGTTCAACATGAACCCCATACGCCCAGTCACGGTTCGGTCCGGTGTGGCCAGGTCGAAGACCAGCGGGCTGGTCCCGAATCCTTGCGTCTCGGAATAGATGAGGGCGAACTCGGTTACCGTGACAGGTCTAACGGCCACCGTCAATGAGCCGGTCCAGTAAGAGTACGACTCGCCGGTACCATACCAGTATTTCGCAACCTTACCGGATGCCGAGACGTTGGTGCGAGGGTCGGAGACAAAAGACCGCGTAGAGAGACTGAGGGCTGCCCCACTGCGTTCCGTCTCCGCCATCGGAGTGTCTACCCGAATGTATCCTGTGAAGAGGTCCACAGACGGGGAAACGAGGGCGTCGTCCAGCTGCGGAGTCCACTTCAGCCTCAGTTCGGGAAGTCGGTCAATCTCGTAGTCTCCTGGTCTCTCATGGAGACTTGCGGTAAGGTTCATCAGCCACGTCGGGGAGAGAGGCTGCTCGTAGCTCAGGATCCCCACCGGCCACGCGTATCCTCGTTGCGCGGTGTACCGCCACCCCAAAAGGAGAGTCAGTGGGGGCGTGATGGGGCAACGGACTCCTGCCTCGAGGTACCCTGCCATCACATCCCTTACCCCAACCCCGACCATGGTACGGGCGTCGGCGCATGGACCGGGGCGCGGCGTCTGGGCCTGCAGGTTCCCCTGAGCCATGAGCACAGTCATCATCACCAGGGCAAAGGCACCCAGCGATGGAACATGAGCTTGAAACTCCTTGGCCTTTCTCAAGTTGCCGGTCATCTCGCCCCGTTTTCGAGAGATCTTTCACGTATTTTCCCACCCATCACAGGGAATCTGGCCGCGGGGCTGATTGAGCTGTGGGTGTTTTCTGGCCAACTTATCCGCATAATTCGCAGCCTTTGCTCCAGCTTTTCCCCCACAAAATTCAGGTACTTGCCCGATTGGCGCTCTCCATATCCTCCCCTACGGTAGTTGCAGGGAAAGTGAATTGACGCTGGACTGGGTGGGATGGCCAGTGGGCGCTAACCGATCGCACGCCGCCACATCAACTCGAACCAGCGGTGCTACGGACACAAAACCGCTGCGTATCCTCCTGGCAGACGACCATGTAATTTTCCGGCAGGGGATCCGAACCCTCCTGGAGCGGTATGGGTTCGAAATCGTTGCGGAAGCCGATGACGGCCGCGAGGCCATCCGGCTGGCGCAGGAGGTCACCCCCGATGTGGCGATCCTCGATCTCGCCATGCCGCAGCTCAGCGGCTCCGAGGCGGCCCAGGAGATCACCCGGGTCTCACCCAACACCCGCGCCATCTTGTTGACCATGTATTCAGAAGAGCCCTACGTTGCGAAGGCGCTGCAGGTAGGGATTACTGGATACGTGCTGAAGACCCAAAGCTCCGCGGATCTCCTGCAGGCGATCAGTGATGTCATGGCCGGCGGGATCTACTTGAGTCCCGGCATCTCCCAGGCCATCGTCAACGCGTATCTGGCCCGGCACGAACTGAGCAGCCACCCCCTCACCGTTCGTGAGCGTGAGGTGCTCCGGCTCGTTGCGGAGGGGAAGACGACGCGAGAGGTCGCCCAGGACCTCGGCATCAGTACGAAAACGGCAGAATCGCATCGCATGCGGATCATGGCCAAGCTGGACATCCACGCCACAGCGGGGTTGGTCAGATACGCCATCCGGCAGGGTCTGATTCGTCCTTAGGTTGTTCCCCCGGTCGCGTTGAGGGAGTTTTCCGTCTGCATCTTGGGCATCTTCCGTAGTTTCCTCCGCCCCACGATTGAGGAAAATACTAGTCGAGGCTCAGGATGGCCGCCGATCAGATCATCAAGACCGCCTGGGGGTAGTCGTGCGAGAGTTGCGGGTGCTGATTGCTGAGGAGATGGAGTTCGTCGCGTCCCGCCTGTCTGCGCAACTGGACGCCCTGGGCCATCATGTGCTGGGCGTCGTCAGGGATCAAGCGGCGATGCTGGCGTCTGCCTCAAGCCTGGAACCGGATCTCCTCCTGCTCGATTTGCACCTGCCACCGCTGGGCGGCATCGAGGCGGCCCGCGCGATCCTCGCCAGGCGGGCCATGCCCCTCGTCCTGGTTGCTGACTACGGCGTCGATGATCACGTGCGGCGCGCCCAGGAGGCAGGCGTCCTGGCCCATCTGCTGTGGCCGTCAGATGTCATCGCGTTGGAGTCCGCTCTCACAGCGGCCCTCACCCGATTCGGAGAGTTTCGAATCCTGTGCGAGCAGGTCGGCGATCTGCAGCAGGCCCTGCGCACCAGAGTGGTGCTCGAGCACGCGAAGGCGCTGTTGATGCGGCGGCTGGACCTTGGGGAAGCAGAAGCGTTTCAGTACATGAACCGCCGCAGCCGAGACACGGGGAGACCGCTTGGCGAGACGGCGGCGCGGTTGTTGGCGGTTGAGCAGCAATGGTTTGGGCAGGCGGATCTGGCCGGATGCATCAACCTCATCCTCGGCGTGCTCGCCAAGCGCCGGCCCCCCTGGCCTTGGCCCCGGAAGTCCCCCCGTCTCTCGCGGATTCCTTCATCGACCTGAGCGCGCAATGGAATCGTTGGTCCTTTCATTTATCACCCTGTTGGCCGGAGACAAGTACTCCAATGGGGATCACGAACGGATCACCATCATCGTGCCCCGCACCCATGCTGACGTCGTGGACTTGCTCGCCAAGGCATTTGCCGGACGCGAAGGTGTCGAGATTATTGTGGACCGGCGCCACAGCGAGCGGCGGGCGCAGCAGCGCGCGGTCGCGGTCGAGCGGCGCCGTGCGGACAGGAGGAGGCCCAGAGACACCGTGATCGAGGTGGTCCTCGGCGCCGGCACGCGGCCTCATCCGCCAAGCGCCCCAGCATAGCCTTTCCGATCTCAGGGATTTCCTTATTGCGAGTGCAGGGATTTCCCCGCCGCTGATTCAGGTTGCTGTCTGCAAGCGTTGCCGGGGTCAGGAAATAATCACCACGACTGTGACTCACGCGGAGGGATGACGTGCGGAACCGATGGCGTGTGCTGGTGTGGACCCTCGCGGCGGTGGCCTGCCTCAACGGATTCGCCGCGGCGCAGATCCCATTGCCCCTGCCGATCTTGCCCCTGCCGATTGTCTCCACCGCCGCGCTTGATCCGATCCTGCAGCAGATTCTGCAGACAGCTCCGATCGGGCAGATCATCGAGGCGGTGCTGACCTTCGATCATGTGCCGGCGGCAAGTGATGTGCTCGCGGTCACCGCCACTGGTGTGGATGTCGTGTCCTTCCGCGTGCTGCCCATGCTGGCGGTGCGGGGCACGAGCACACAGATCAAGGCCCTGCTCAGCCTCCCCGGTGTCCGCTCCGCCTATGGCAACCGCCAGCTGACATACTTTCTCAACCAGAGTGTCCCCCTGATCGGGGCGGACCGCGTGTGGAACGATCTGGGCATCACCGGCAAAGGTGTCACGGTGGCGGTGATTGACACCGGGATCGACGCGACACATCCGGACCTGCCGTTTGGGAGCAAAGTGATTCAAAATGTCAAGATCACGCCCGATCTCTTCGGGATCGGCTCGGTCGTGCTGGAAGGCATCGCCAACACGGACACGACCAGCGGCCACGGCACTCACGTTTCCTCGATCGCGGCCGGCACCGGCGCTGCGCTGGCCGGGAAGTACCGGGGAGTGGCCATCGGCGCCAATCTGGTCGGGGTTGGGGCGGGGGAACTTCTCTTCGTCCTCAGTGCGCTGGAGGGCTTCGACTGGGTGCTGGCAAATCGCAGCCGGTACGGCATCCGCGTGATCTCCAACAGCTGGGGGACCACGGGATCCTTCTCGGCTGATGATCCCATCAACGTGGCCAGCAAGATGGCCCATGACGCCGGCCTGGTGGTGGTCTTCGCCGCCGGGAATGCCGGGCCCGCCACCAACACCCTCAATCCGTATTGTGTGGCACCGTGGGTAATCTGTGTTGCGGCCGGCGCAAAAGACGGCAAGACGCTGGCGGATTTCTCGTCGCGCGGTATCGCCGGCGATCCCCTCTACCATCCCACGATTACTGCGCCCGGCGTGAACATCGCCGCAGCGCGCGCCACGACGGGAATCGTTATCAACACGTTCTTCGCTGTCGATCTCCTCCGGCTCGGGACCGACGCCGTCTGGTACGCGGTGGCCAGCGGGACCAGCATGGCGACCCCGCATGTCTCGGGCACCGCGGCGTTGATGCTGGAGGCGAATCCGGCGCTGAGTCCCGACCAGGTGAAAACGATTCTGATCGCGAGTGCGACACCCATGCCGGGCTACGCGCTGCACGAGGTTGGGGCCGGGTATCTCAATGCCTACGGCGCTGTCACGCAGAGCCTCCCGGTTCGCGCCACGGTGACGCGTGTTGAAGAGAGCGGCGCGCTCCTGGCCCCCGCCGGTGCGTGGCAGGCGTTCGACGACGCATTCACCGGGGTCACATCGAGCAACGGGATCATCGTAGGATCACAAACCGCCGGTGCGACGGCGACGCTGTCGTTCACGGGCACGGGGGTCACCTGGATTGGATTCCCGTGCGAGTTCTGCGGCATCGCGCGCGTGTATCTTGACGGCGCTCTCGTCGGCGCGGTCGATACGTATGCGCCCACGCGGCCGGCCGCAACCGGTGCGATGTGGACCTCTGGTAGCTTGGCCTCTGGTAGCCACACGCTGATGATTGAGGTGACCGGCACCGCCACGGATCCCGTGGCGTCGCATGGCGAAGCCTACATCGTCGTGGATGCGTTCGACGTCAGGAACTGAGGGGGAACACCCTGAATCACACTCAGGCAATGACTGCAGGTCTCTCTTCGCAATGGAGTGGGATTTTCCGTCCGCCGTTTGATAGATAGTAATTCTTCCGCCCGTCGTTCCTGGATTTACCCGCGGCTGGTCTGCGCCCACCTGCTCTAAAAGTTGTAACGGAATACTCGGAGAGCACTGCCAGACGAGAGGAGGCTAGTGATGAGTACCACGAGGTATGTGCGGTTGGGCATTGTTGCGCTGGTCGTTGGGCTGACCGTATTCGCCGCGGGTCCCGGTCCGGCGAGCGCGCAGCTGCCCTTGCCATTGCCCCTCCCATTACCGCTGCCCGGGGGAGGCGGAACATCAATCTCGCCGGACGTCACGGGCGCCACGGGGGCGGTGGTGACTATCGCCGGGACTACAACAACGCTTCTGTCCACGGGCACACTGACGAGTGCCTCTGACGCACTCGCCGCGTCGCTGGACACTGCGAGCATCGCGGGCCTCGGCACCGCGGGCACCCTGGAGGCCACGACGATTGGCAACGGCGATTATGTCGCGTCTGCGTCGTCCCTCGGCGACCTGGTCCTGTCGGGCGGGGGCAGCACGATTTCGGCCGCGTTTGTCATGGCCAACGCTTTTGCGGGGTCGTCTACCTACGGCTACTCCCTGGTGGACGGCCTGGTCGTGAACGGCGTGTCGATCGTCCCTACCGGAGACCCGAACCAGACGGTCTACGTGGGGGGTCTCATGATCGTGCTGAACGAAGTGACGCAGTCGGCCAGCGGCATCGCCGTGACTGCGTTGCACATTACTACACTTGATGGGTCCGTCGACCTGGCGCTCGCGTCTGCGTCGGCGGCGATACCGTAACCCTCACAGGAGGAGACGACGATGCGAAACCTCGGAATGAAACTTGCGATCTCCCTCCTGATCGGAGGGCTGATAGCCGCCATCGCGACCCCCGCCGGCGCGTGGCCGGTGGGGCTCGACTTCATCACCGGCGGAGGATTTATCTTCACCCCGCCGCCCCCGTATTCAGTCACATCCGTGCCGGGTTCCCGGGCGAACTTCGGGTGGCACGGCGGCGTGAAGAACGGCGACTGGTGGGGGAACGGGAACTACGTCGACCACGGGGGAGCGTTTGGACAGAGTCCCTTCCACGTCCACGCCCGGGATGTCACCGGGTACATCGTGGTCGCCGACTACCCGCCTGACAAGAACGGGCATCCGCGCGGCACCCGTGATATCTGCGGCAACGCCGACACGAATGCGGGAGGCCCCGTGCAGTATCGCGTCCGGATGCGGGACCTGGGAGAGCCGGGCCGCAACAGTGACGCGTTCGGGATCGCGCTATTCTACGGTGGATCGCTCATCTATCTGAACCAGAACTTCCTGTCGGGCGGCAACATCCAGCTCCACAAGGGCAACCGGTCGAACACGGCGCCGAGCGCCCCGCCGTCTTGCGACAGCCTGCCCGATCCGTTCGCGTTCACGTAGAGGTATGCAACGGGTCACGTCCTGCTCCGGGGGAGCCCAGGCGAGGGGCTCCCCCGGTTGCTGTGCCCGCTCACACATTGGGAGGAGAGTACATCAGGATTTTACCCCTATCACATCCGGTCTTTTCCTCGGTGATGTCTGCTGGATCTCGTCGGTGCCGGATGCGCCTGTGGGAAATATCTTCTTGGGAAGTGAGCTTCCGGATGCGGAAATCCCGATCTAGAGTGCACTGTAGGAACCATCAATCGCCGAACCAGGTGGGGCGGACGGCGCGCGGGGCGGATTCCGGATGGCCGGCGCCCACCGTCGGCCGTAACCATGGACCTCGTCAGACCAAGTGGCGCCGTCCACCTTGCCTGGTCCGGCAGTGCCTAGAAGGCTATCACGAAAATAACTCTCACGGCACCTCTTGAGGTGATGCACATGGTGCGACGGGTGACGTTCGTATCTGTCATGTTGTTGCTTGTTACCTCATGGACCTATGCATCGGTGGCTCTCCCCGCCACCGTCAAGGTCTGGGATACGGCCGTTCCGTTGGGGCTGACCCCCGGTGTGTCGCTCGAAGACCCGACCGGTTTGACCGGACACGGCACCACTCTGCCCACCATCGTCACCGCCTACGCGCGCAGTACCTACCCGGGGGCGCCGTCCGGGGTCGTGTACTGGAACCCTGACAGCAACACGTTCGTGTTGTACGGGGTGACCAGCTCGGGTCCGTATCCCGGCTATCCCGATCCCACGGCGCCTGAACCCATGAAGCCCCCCTCTACGGGGATTCCAGGCGGGGTGGATATCAATCGCGGCGGCGGGCCCGTACTGGCGGGAGGGCCTTGCGGGACGTCCTTCGGCGCGGGTGATGTGTGGGTCGGTGGGCAGCAGAACCAACCCCTCTACGTGCACCTCGCCGGGACGGACTGCTTCCGCTCCTATGGCGCGGACAATCGGCTGACCGGGCCGTTCGGGGAGGCCTGGGGCGTGAAGGTGGATGCCTCGACGGGGGACGTGTACGTCGCGCAGCCTTGGGAGCGCCGCATCATCCGGGTTCACCCTTCGGACGGGTTCGTCACGGCGTGGAACTTTGGAGACTCCTGCAACAGCGCGACCTGCGGTAATCCGTCGTCTGTGACGGTGGATCGCGCTGGACTTCCTTACACCACCTCATACAGCTCGGTCCTCGGGGACGCCATCATTCGCGTGAATCCCGGCACCGATGGGATTCTTGGGGACGCGGATGACACGATCACCGTGTGGCCGATCCCCACCGTCAACGGCGTGTCCGCGTTCCGCCGGCCGCCCATGTTCCTCGAAGAATCGGCGCAGTTCGGAAATCCCGATGGTCTCGCCGCAGACGCCAACGGAAGCATGTGGTTTGCAATGACGAATGCGAATGCGATCGGGCGGCTGAGTCCCGGCCCCTCCGGCGTGCTGGGGACAGCCGGTGACCAGATCTGCGTGTATACGACTGCCGGACTCCTGAACCCGCAACAAATCGCGGTGACCGGTTCGGCCAGCCAGGTGCAGGCGCTCTTTACAGAGGGTGATGGCAACTCCGTCAGCGTGCTCGCGCAGGCCCAGGCCGATCTGGCCGGCTCCGTCTGCACTCCCGTGGCTCCCTCCACCTTCGCGACACCCGTCCTCTTCGCCACCGCGGCGATGCTCGATCAGACGGTGCCGCCGGTGCGATGGGTGATCACCCCGACAGTTTTTCAGGTGGCGGGAATCGACGCAGGGACTGGCATCGTGCGATTCTCGCCGATGCCCAACCCGTTGCTGTCGCTGGGCGGGGCCCCCAGCGGGGACGCAGGCAATGGTTTCCCCTCGGGCCTCACGGGCGTCTACGGGGGGAACCGGATCGCAGGGGCGTATCTGAAAGGGAACAAGCACTTCGAGGTCACCAGCGGAGCGATCATCGGGTCGCCTTGAGATCCGCGCCAGAGGGCTAGCGCCGCGCGCGGGTCCGGACGATGGATCTCGCCACGCGCCACGCCGTCGCATCGCATCCCGCCACAAATCGAAACAGGGGACCGAAAGCGCGCAACGAGGTCAGTCCGACAAAGTACAGTCCCGGCACGCTGCTTTCAAACCAGGGATTCAACAGCGGGCTGGCCTGGTCCGCGCGAATTTCGGCCCGCAGCGCCGGATGGAGCATCGTCAGCCTGCCGAGGTCCACGCGGTATCCCGTGGCCAGGATCAGCTGATGGGCGCTGACCCGCGTGCCGTCAGAAATGACCGCCTCGAATTCGCCGTCCCGCGGCTCTGTCTTCCCCACCACACAGCCTTCGTGCAATGTGACCTTGCCGAGCACGCGCTCTTTCAACCAATGGGAGGCGGCGGCGAGGTAATACGTGCGGATCCATAGATCTTTGCGCGGCTGGGGGAGACGGTAGAAGGCATAGGGCATGGCTTCCAGCAGCAGGTTTTTCCACCCCGGCGCGATGCTGGCGTCTGGGGCCAGGATGCGGTCCAGCAGCGTGCTGCGGTTCTGCCGATCTGGGACCAGCCAGGTAATGGGTCGACGCGTGACGAGATGGACGCTGGCTCCGGCCTCCCGGCACAGCGCCGCATACTCCACCGCGCTTTGCCCGCCGCCGATGATGATGACTCGCCGTCCCGCGAACCGGGTGAGGTCGCTGTGGGCGCTGGAATGCGAGACAAGCGCTGCGGGCAAATCACGATACTGGTTCGGCCCGTGCGCATAGTAGGCGAGACCCGTGGCCATGATCACCGTCGCGCTGTGCACCTGCCGTCCGTCGGCCAGTGTGACGAGAAAGTGGTCGCCGCGCCGTTCAACCGACGAGACATAGGTGTTGTCGACAGTGGGGACGGCGTGGCGCTGGAACCAGCACGCGTAGTCGAGAAACACCTCCCGCGGCACGGGATAACATTTCTCATATTGAGAGTCGCTGAAGAAGCGGTCGAATCCGAACCGCCGGCGTGGATCGGAAAGGCTGGTTGCCCACCAGTGGGATCGCAGGAACATCCCCTTGGGCATGTGGCGGTGCCACATCTCCGCCGTCTTCCCAAAGACGGCGACCGCGAGGCCCGACTCCAGCAGGTGGGCCGCGGTGGACAGACCGTACGGACCCGCGCCGACGACTACGGCATCATACCGCGCCGCCGGCGGAGAAGGATGCGACGCGTCCATCCTCAGGGTACGCATCACAGAACTTGCTTCCAGGAACGGGGCAGGGTTCGGCCGATGACCTTGACCGATTGACGCATGAAATTCGCGGCCGCCTTGACCGCGGGGAGCGGATCGGTCCAATCGGCACAGTCGTACCCCATCGGCTGGAAGAACGCCAGGCCGAAGTCCAGCATCGCCCGGGCCGGTGGCGGCACACCTGGCCGCCCCCGCTGCCTGGCTGCGGCGATGGTCGTCATGATGTCGCCGAGCAGATATCGCATCCAGGTGCCGGTCCGATAGCCCGTCACCGTCTCAATCGGCCCGCCGCTCGCCCACTGGTACAGCAGGTACGGGAAGTCAACTCCCGACCGCACCGCGATCTCCACGGATGCCGAGAGTCGCGGGTTGATCTCCATCAGGTAGGGCACGCCGGTCCCGTCACGCCGGAACTCGACCTCGCAATAGCCTTCAAGGTCGAGTTCCCGGACCAGCTGTTCGGCCTGACGGCCAATGTCAGCGGGGACGGCGATGCTCTGGCGCACAATCGATTCTCCCCCCAGCGGCGGTCGGGTTCGTTTTGCCCATTGCGCGAAGCGCGCGTAGATCCGCCCGCGGGCGTACAGGAGGCTGACGGCCTCGCGCCTTCCCGAGAGCAGGGGCTGGAGCAGCGTGACGCCCCCCGCGCGCGTCAATGCCTCGACGGCACGGTGGGCTTCGCCAGGGGTGGTGACGAGCTGGGACACGACTCGCGTCCCCACACCCTCGGCCCATGACTCGTTGGGCTTCACGACTGCCGGAAGACCAATCTCGTTCAGAGCGGCCGGCACCTCACTCGCCGTGCCGACGACAACGCTCGGCGGGACACCGATCCCCAGATGCCTCGCCATCGCCAGGGTGCGCTCTTTGTTCACCACAACGGCCAGCGATGGCTCGTCCGCCAGCGCAATCCGCACGCGCGCGTCCAGCCGCGCGCGGTGCCGGCGGAGCAGCGCGATCGTGCCATCGGCCGAGGGAATCAGCACGCCCACGCCCATACGTTCCAGCACCTGCTCAAGATAGGCCAGATAGCCAGGGCTGGCGTCGTCCGCCTGGCAGGCAAATCCTTGCCGGCACCACCGGGACCAGAACGCCGGCGGGGCGCTGGAATTCTCTAGTGCGGCGACCGCAAGGTGCCGCCGGCCAAGGGAGCGCACCGCGACGAGCGCCTGCCTCAACCGTGCGTCAAGCACCAGTGCATCGAATGCCTTGGGGACCACAACAGACTACCAACCCTCCACAGACGCCCCCGCCCTCACCAGTGGAGCTGGCGCCTCATGGCTGCCTATCTCCACTAGGGTCTTTTTCCCACAGAGCCTGCGGGGTGAGCCGGAGAAAACTGCCGAGGATCAGGCGGTTCAGCACCTGATGGGGACTCCCCCGACCACCACCGGGCGCTATCCAATGAGAGATCCCACATCAGGTGTTTCCCCATGTTCACATCAGGTCTTTTCCCGGCATCCATCTCGGCGCCGACCCGATTTTGAGGCGGTCCGCGGGGAAATATCGTGTAGGCAGTGAGCCTTTCGGCGTGCGCATCTGGAATCACAGCCTGCTCTCGAGTCCCTCACCTCGTTTGACCAGGGGCGCTCTCCCTGCCGCCGCGTGGAATCCAGCGGCGACTCGGTCATTGTCGAGAGCAGACTCTGTGGGAAAAATAAATTCGCTATGGTGACGACTCGGTTTGAGCCCGATACGGCGCGAACCGAAGGGGGCGAAGCCTTGCCAGTTGCGACTTCTATCACACCATCACATCCCGGACGCTATGATCTCGCCGAGGCCACGCCTGTCGCGGGCTCGCGATGGTATGCGTTATGGACTCGTAGTCACTGCGAGCGACTGGTCTACGACCAGCTCATCGCGCGGGGGTTTGAGTTGTTCCTGCCCACCGTGGAGGTGTGGTCGCGGCGCGGAGGAGCGCGGCGGCGCATCCGGGTGCCGATGTTTTCCGGATATTTGTTCCTGCGGTCTGCCATGGACAAGGCTCACTACATCGAGGTGCGAAAGGCCCGGGGGCTGGTCGCCATTCTGGGTGAGCGCTGGGACCGCCTGTCTGCCGTACCGGATCAGGAAATTGAGGCGGTGCAAACTGTGGTCGGAGCCCGTCTTCCCGTCCTCCCGCACGCCTATTTGCAAGAAGGACAGCGTGTCCGCATCATCCGCGGGCCGCTGGCTGATGTGCAGGGCATCCTGGTGCGGCAGGACCCGCGCCGGGGCCTGCTCGTGCTCTCCGTGGCGCTGCTCCAGCAAAGCGTTGCCGTAGAAGTGGACTGCACCGATGTGGTCCCCACCTGAATGCCATAGGGACCTTTTCATCCGGCGATGCCGGGATTCACCCGATTGGGGCACCCGGATGCCCTGGATAAATATCCAGATGCACGGGTCACGCATGCAAGGACGTTGGCTTCCTCTCTGGAGGATTCTCATGCGATCGATGAAGGCGCGGGCGGTTGTTTCCGTGCTGGTCCTGGTGATGGTGATGAGTGTCTCCGCCGGCACCAGGCTGGCATCGGCGGTGGATCCGCCAGCGGCCACGGTCAAAGTCTGGGATACGGCCACCCCCATCCCGCCGTCCATCAGCCTGGGGATGACACCCGGCGAATCGGTGGAGGATCCTGATGGGCTCACCGGGCACGGCACGAGTTTTCCGACCGTGGTGACCGTGTACGCACGCGGCACCAATCCCGGAGGACCTTCCGGGGTTTCGTACTGGAACCCGGAGGGCAACGTCTTTGTGTGGTATGGGAAGACGATGCCGGGTGGGTATTCCCTCACCATGCCTGTGCCGCCTTCCAGCGGGTTCCCCGGCGGAGTGGATATCAATCGCGGAGGTGGGCCCGTGCTGGCGGGAGGGCCCTGCGGGGCCTCCTTCGGCGCGGGCGATGTGTGGGTGGGCGGGCAGCAGAACGAACCTTTGTATGTGCACCTCGCCGGGACTGACTGCTTCCGTTCTTATGCGACGGACAATGGATTGCTGCCGCCGACCTCACAGGTGTTTGGGGTCGAGGTTGACGAGGCCTCGGGGGACGTCTTTCTGGCCCAGCCGTGGGAAGGCCGCATCAGCCGGGTCCACCCCCCGACAGCGGAAGCCACGGTATGGAACTTCGGGGGATCGTGTGGCAGCGGTGGCGCGAGCTGCGGGAACCCGAGCTACGTCACGATCGACCCGGCGGGCCGCCCATACGCCACCGTCACCTCCTCCGTGTTCGGAGACGGCATTGTGCGGGTGAACCTCGGTGCGGACGGGATTCTCGGCACAGCGGACGACACGATCAGCATCTGGCCGATCCCAACCCAGCCCGCCTTCATCAGGCCGCCTCTGTTCATGAGTGAGAGCGAACAAAACCCAAACGGGATCATTACCGCAGATGCGAACGGGAACATCTGGTTTTCCGAATCCAACTCCGGCAAGATCGGGCGGCTCAGCGGCAACGAGATTTGCGAATACACCACCCCGGGGCTGAGTAATCCTCAGCAGATTGTGACCGTGGGGTCAGGCGACCAGCTGCAAGTCGTCTTCACAGAAGGAAACGGGAACTCCGTCAGCGTGCTGACGCAGGCCGAGGCCGACCAGGCGTCCTTCCCGAACCGTGTCTGCACCATCGTCGCGGCCCAGACGTTTTCGACGCCTGTGGTCAAGGTGATTGCCAGGATGTTCGACGAGGAGGTGTCTCCCCTGCGGACGGCGATCGTCCCCACTGTGCACCAGGTCACGCCGGTGGGCGGGTCGGGGATCCAGCGGTTCTCGCCGATGCCCAATCCACTGCTGTCTGTCGATGGGACGCCGATCGGGGATGCCGGCAACGGGTTCCCATCGGGCCTGACGGGAGTGTACGCGACACAACGGATCGCTGGCGCGTACCTGAAAGGCAACAAGCACTTCGAATTCCACAGTGGAGCCATCACCGCCCCGCCGCCCGGGGGGACGGTGCCCGGCCGGATGACCGGCGGTGGGCGGCTCTCTGCCAGCGACGGCACGAAAGTGACGTATGGCTTTGTTCTGCTCTGTCCGCCCAGCCGAGGTCATGACGCGCTGGAAGTCAACTGGGCGAGCGGCAACAGGTTCCACCTCGAGCAGGTTTCGTCTGCCTCGTGTTCCGATGATCCGAGCATCAGTCCAGATCCACCGAGCGCGTCGTTTGATACACATCGCGGCAGTGGCACCGGGCGCTACAACGGCGTCAGCGGTTACACGGTGGAGTGGACGTTCACCGATGCCGGGGAGCCGGGTACGAGCGACACCGCGCGGATCGTGATCAGGGACGCATTTGGGTTCATCATCCTGGACGTGTCCGGAACCCTCGAGAAGGGGAACAATCAGGCCCACGACGCGGGACCTCGATGAGCGCGTGCCCGTGATTTGTGGGGACGGTCAGGTGAGACGGGGGCGCGCGGGGCGGACTCCGAACGGCCGGCGAACGCCGCCGGTCGTGACCGCGGACCTCGGTCCAACCAAGTGGCGCCGTCCGCCCCACTTGGCCGGCATGGGCCGGTCCTGACGATGACAACGACGGGAGTCTCGTAGCATGCAGAATACGTTGCAGACGCGTTCCGGTTTTGATGCGGCGCTCGCGGTGTGGCACCGCCGGAAGTGGCTGGCCGTCCTGGCCTTCCTGATCCCCCTGGCTGCGACCGCAGGGGCGACGCGTGCCATGCCGCCGATCTACGAATCGACGGCGACCCTGATCGTGGAGCCTCAGCAGGTCGAGGAGCGCCTGGTTGGTCCGTCGGTGGCCAGCGAGCTGGAGACCAGGCTGCGCACCATCAGCCAGCGGATTCTCAGTCGCTCGCGCCTCGTGGAGCTGATCACGCAGTACAATCTCTATCCGGAGTTGCGCGCGCGGGCGACCCCTGAGGAGATCGCGGCGCGCCTTCGCCGGGACATCGGATTGCAGTTCCAGGAGATTCGGGACCCGATCGGGCGGGACTGGACCATCACGCTCAACCTGAGCTATCGGGGGCGTGATCCCGACACCGTGGCGCGGGTGGCCAATGCGCTGGCCATGCTCTTCGTCGAGGAGAACGCCAACATCCGCCAGCAGCAGGCCGCGGGCACGACTCAGTTCCTGCGCGTGCAGCTCGAGGATGCCAGGCTGCAGCTCGAGGGTTTGGAGCGCAGGCTCAGTGAGCGCCAGGGAGGCCGTGCCGCGCCGCCTGTGAATCTGCAGGGCCCGACCCCGCAGGCGATGGATCGGCTCAACGGGCAGTTGCGGGTGAACATCGAGAAACAGGCCCAGGCGCGAGAACGGCGTGACGGCCTCGTCAAGCGCCTGACCGAGGTCAGCGGCTCCCCCCAGCCGACCTCCATCGCAACCTATTCCGCGAACCAGGCACGCCAGTTGCGCGACGGGATCGCCGAGGTGGAAGCTCAGCTGACCGCGCTCCGCGACGAGGAACGCGCGCTCCGGCGGACCATCGCCGCCGCGGGTCCGGGGACCGCGCCCGTCTCGCGCACCGATGAGGATCTCCAGCTCTCCCGAGAGTATGAGGCCACGAAGCAGATCTACCAGTCACTGCTGCAGCATTACGAAGAGGCGCGGCTGGCAGAACGGATGGAGCAGGGCCCGCAGGGCGGGCAACTGCGCATCCTGGACTCCGCGGTGGCGCCCCAACATCCGGTGGCCCCGCGCCGTCTCCTCATCCTGCTGGTGGGGCTGGCGATGTCGGCGGCGGGCGCCGTCGGCGTGGCCGCGCTGGCCGAGGCGCGTGATACGTCCTTCCACACGCTCGACGACCTGCGCGCATTCACCAGCGTGCCCGTGCTGGTCAGCATTCCGCCGATTATCACGGGTGGGGATGCACGCGGGCGTCGCCTGCGGTTCTTTCTGAGCGCCCTCGCCGCCGGTCTCACCGCCGTGACTGTGGTCGCAGCCTCAGCCTATCTGGCCCGCTCAAATGACCTCCTTGTCCGGCTCCTCGCGACCGGGCGCTTCTGATGCCACCGTGGTTTCTGGCGTGGCAGGGACCAATCGAGTGAGGAGCAGGGCATGATGCGGAGTCCTGTGACCCAGGTTCGCGCACAGCCTGAAGAGTCCCCGTGGCGCGAGAATGGCTTGGACGGACATCTGGTCAGTCTCGTTGATCCCACCTCGTTTGAGGCCGACCAGTACCGGACCCTGCGCTATGTACTCGAGCAGCTCCACGCCACCAAACGGGTGATCGCCGTCACCAGCCCTATTGCCGGTGACGGGAAGACGACGACCGCCATCAACCTCGCCGGGGCCCTGGCACATGCCCCCGAGGCGCGCATTCTGGTTGTGGACCTCGATCTGCGCACCCCGTCGCTGGCCAATCGGTTGGGGTTGACTGCCCAGAGCCCGGGGCTCGTCGATCTCATGCTCGATCCCGACCTTGCTCTGAGCGATGTGGTCCGCCAGCATCCGCGGCACCGCCTGGCGATGGTTCCGGCAGGCCGCGCGCTGACGGTGACCTACGAACTGCTGAGGTCGCCGCGTCTCAATACGATCCTGGAGCAGGCCCGGCGGCAGTACGACTACATCGTGGTGGATACCCCCCCGCTGGTGCCGGTTCCGGACTCTCGGCTGATTGCCGACCGGGTGGATGGGTTTGTGATGGTCATCGCAGCGCACCGGACGCCCCGGCCGCTGATTGAGGAAGCGTTGAACCTGATGGAACCCTCGAAGGTCATTGGTATCGTCTTCAACGGTGATGATCGTCCACTCTCCGGCTACTACGGGTACTATTACAGTTCCGGGTACCACCGGCGTGGCGGGCGCCGGGGACGGGGCTCGACAGGGAGCGGGCTCGAGTCCTAGCGAGGTAAAGGGATGGCGACCAGTCTTACCCACCAGAGGAGTATGGCTCGAGACACTTACCTGGAGGCCGACCCGCCGTACAAGCGCGTCTTCGACCTCTGCGTCGTGGTTGGCGCACACCTCTTGCTCCTGCCGGTGTTTCTGCTGCTCTGGGTCGTCATTCCGCTGGCCATCTGGCTGGATGATCGAGGACCGGTGTTCTACACCCAGCTGCGGGTGGGCAAGGGGGGCAAGCCGTTCACCGTCATTAAGTTTCGGACGATGGTGCGGGGGGCCGACAGGGTCGTCCGCCCATGGACGCTGCCTGGACGGGACCATGTGACACGGGTTGGCAGTCTGCTCCGTCCGATGGCACTGGATGAACTCCCGCAGGTGCTCAACATCCTGCGGGGGGAGATGAGTCTGGTGGGTCCCAGGGCCATGCCGGTGGAGGAGTATGCAGTCTATCAACCCAGGATCCCCGGGTTCAACCGCCGGTTCGGCGTGCGCCCAGGCCTCACCGGGATGGCCCAAGTGTGTGCGCGCGCCATCAGGAACAACCACGAGAAGCTTGTCCACGATCTAGAATATGTCGACCACATGAGCCTGTGGCTGGATATCCGCCTGCTCTTGCTCTCTGTCTTCAATACCGTGCGACGAGCGTGGGAAACCCCCCACGCATGCCGGACCCCCCGAGCAGCGCAGCCCTGGCACCGGGCCGCCCCCCGGGCCGTGGCCCTGGCAGGGGCGGGGAGCGCCGACGGTTCTCAGGACATGGCGCGAGATCCAGAACCAGAGTGATAGGACGTCGAGCTGTCACGATCGGGCGGGCCCGGCGAGCCGAAACCGAACATCTCAGATCATCGTGACCCAAAGTACGTGACCCAAAGCATAGGAACGGAGTGGTGGCGGCCGCATGCCGCGCCTCCATCGGCCCTGCCGAGATTGGCCGCGGAGCGAGCGCGAGGGAGCGCCGTGCCGTTTTGGGCGCTGATGTCCTTCACAGTGGTGCTGCTGCTGTCTCCGCAGACGTTCCTGCCCGAACTCGCGCGCCTGCGCATCGCCCTGCTGACCGGCGGGCTGGCCGTGGCGGCGCACTGCTGGACGCAGGTGACTCACCGGCGGCCGCTGATACGGTTCACGCGCGAAGTGTGGATCGCCGTGGCATTGCTCGGCTGGGCTGCCTTGTCGCTCCCGCTCTCCACCGCGGTGGGCGGGGACAGTCAAGCGCAGTCACCGGGCGCGGGAAGCGACGCCCCACTCGTCCTCACCGAGCTGTCCAGCGGGCCTGTCCCAACCCCTCAGGCGCTGCGCAGTCTTTTTCCAAGGTCGATGCTCGTCTTCTGGCTCCTCGGTAGCACGATCACGACCCTGGACAGGTTGCGCACAGCGGTATGGGGCCTCAGCCTCATGGCGACGCCGCTCGCCGCTACCGGTGTGGTGAACTTGATCTTGAAACGCATGATTGCGGGCCGGATCGTGGGCTTCTGCGATCCCCCCGCTCTCTGTGCAGCGCTGACGGGCGATCCCGGCGACCTCGCGTTGATGCTGAACCTCATCCTGCCGCTGATGGCCGCGCTTCTGCGCGTCACCCGCCGGCCGGCCGCGCGCGGGCTGCTGATCGGCCTCATGGTGTTGAATGCGGCGGCGATTGTCGCGACCTTCTCCCGGACCGGGTTTGTCACGCTCCTGGTCAGCCTGGCCCTCTCCCTTCGGGCGTTGCCTCGGAAGCGCGCGTGGAAGTGGGTGGCGGCGGCACTGGTCCTGGCGCTTGTGGCCGTGCCCCTGTTGCCGTCAGGGTATGTGGACCGCCTTGCCACCATCGCGCATGTGGCTGGTGACCCCACCGGGTCGTCCCAAGAACGCGCCAGGGATATGCAGATCGCGATGGAGTTTGCGCTGAGCCACCCTCTCGTCGGGGCCGGGCTCGGGAACAATATCCTCGTCCTCAACCAGCTTCGGGGTCCGATGTGGCAGCCGGTCCACAACGTGTATCTCGAGTACGCGGTGGACCTCGGATGGCCTGGGCTGGCGCTGTTCATCCTCTTACTCGGCGGGTGCCTGCGACACGCCGGGCGCATCGCTCGACGCAGCGGCGGAGACCCAGCACTGCACGAGTTGTCCGCGCTGGCCGGGGGGATCTGGATTTCGCTCGTCGCCTTTACGGTCTCTGCGCTGGCGTATCCGGTCGCGTATCATCTGTACTTTTACTACTTCGCTGGGCTGGCGGTAGCGGTGGGCGCCGTCTATGAGGCCGGACTCCCCACCCCCGCGCTGACAGCGGCCCCACGATGATCGGCACCGTGCCCGCAGGCCTCGAGACCCACGCGCCTGGGCGGGACGGGGTCCGGACGGACCGGATTCGTGTGTTGCAATTCCTGCCGAACTTTGCCCTCGGGGGGACGGAGCGGCTGACCGTGAGTCTGGCGAGGGCGCTCGATCCGGTCCGCTTCGACGTGCAATTCGGGTGTCTGCGCCGATGGGGCGAACTGCTCGGCGAAGTCGCGGATCGAGGAATTCCGATCGCCGAATACGAGGTCGCCAGGCTCCACGGCGTGCGCGCCTGGCGCGAACGGCTCCGCTTCGCCCGGCACCTGAGGCGGGAGCGGATCCAGATCGTGCACACGTACAACTTTTACGCCAACGCGTTTGCCATTCCGGCAGCCCGGCTGGCGGGTGCTCCTGTCGTCGTGGCCTCGATCCAGGATACGGGCGGCTATCTTACCCCGCTGCAACAGCGGGCACATCGGCTGGTCTGCCGCCTGGCCCACCGCATCACGGTCAACGCCGAGGCGGTGCGGCAGTACCTGATCGGAGATGGGTTCGATCCGCGGAAGATCGTGGTGATCCGGCAGGGCATTGATCTGTCGAAGTTCCCGCGGCGGTCCGGGTTGAGCCGGTTTCGGCAGGAGTGGGGCCTACCGCCTCAGGCGCCGTTGGTCGGTGTCGTCTGCCGGCTGGTCCGGCTGAAGGGCGTGGAGCACTTTCTCGAGGCCGCAGCCATGGTGGCCGCGAGACTCCCCCAGGCACGCTTTCTGGTCGTCGGCGACCACTTGCTTCAGAAGAGAGATGGCGCCATCGTGAACGACGTTGCCTACCGAGCGGAGCTGGAACAGTACGCCGCGCGTCTGGGCCTCAACGATCGCGTGGTGTTCACGGGGTTCCGTGTCGATGTGCCGGAAATTCTCTCAGATCTTGCCGTGTTCGTGCTGCCTTCCGTTGGAGGCGAGGGACTTTCCAACGCCCTGCTGGAGGCGATGGCCGCGGGCGTCCCCGTGGTGGCCACAGACGTGGGCGGCAACGCGGAGGCTGTTCAGGACGGAATGACTGGGCTGATCGTGCCGCCGGGGGACGCGCCGGCGCTGGCGGCTGCGATCACCAGGTTGCTGCACACCCAGGAGGTGGCGGTGAGGTTTGGAGCAGCCGGCAGGATGCGGGTGGAGCAGTTCTTCACCGATCAGCGCTATGCTTCCGAGACTGGCGCCCTCTACGCCTCCCTGCTGGACGGAGCGGGGCGGCGGGGCCTTCTGAGCACGACGCCCGGTGGATGGGGTGTGATGGGGTGAGTGAGATGGAGCGCGGAGCCCGTGATGTCGCGGTCGAACTCTTTTCGACCTGTCCCGCCAGTAGCCTCACCGTACGCGACCGCTATGGCGCGGATGTCGTCCAGGTCGCGCGCTGGAGCGACGAGGCCGGTTGCACCGGCATCCTCGTGTATTCGGACAACAGTCAGGTCGACCCCTGGCTTGTGGCGCAGCTGATCATTCAACACACCACCCACCTCTGCCCGCTGGTCGCGGTGCAGCCCGTGTATATGCACCCATACGCCGTGGCCAAGCAGGTGGCCTCGCTGGCCTACTTGCACGGACGGCGGGTCTACCTCAACATGGTGGCCGGAGGCTTCAAGAACGATCTGCTCGCCCTGTGTGACCCCACGCCGCACGACAAGCGGTACGATCGCCTCACCGAGTACACGACGATCATCAAGCGACTCCTCACCGGGGAACCCGTGAGTTACGCCGGCGAGTTTTACACTGTCGACAAGTTGAAGCTCACTCCGGCGCTACCCGTCGAGCTGTTTCCAGGCATTTTCATCTCCGGATCGTCGGAGGCGGGCCTCGCCGCCGCGCGGGCGATCGGAGCGACCGCTGTCAAATATCCCCAACCCGCTGAGGACGAGGCCGCCCCGCCGCCGGGGATTCCGTTTGGGGTCAGGGTCGGCATCATCGCGCGGGAGCACGAGCGAGAGGCGTGGGAGATTGCTCAGGCGCGCTTCCCGGAAGACCGCCGGGGCCAGCTGACCCGGCAACTGGCGACAAAGGTGTCGGATTCGGTGTGGCATCACCAGCTCTCTGGCACCACGGAGGAGCGACCCTCCAGTCCGTACTGGATGGTTCCCTTCCAGAACTACCAGACGAACTGCCCGTATCTGGTGGGGAGCTACGACCGGGTGGCCGCAGAAGTCGGCCGGTATGTCGGCCTCGGGCACCGCGTCTTCATCCTCGACGTCCCCCGCAGCGCGGACGACCTCCTCCATACTCGGGCGGTGTTCGAGCGGGCCGTGCAGGCGGTGGCGCGATGAGCGGGGCAGCCTCCGTGGAGCGTCTGGACCAGTGGGTCACCCGACAGGCCCGGCAGCGGCCCTTCGCCGGAGCGGTGGTGCTGGGCGAGGACCGGTTGACCTACGGGGAACTTGAAGATCTTTCGAACCGCCTGGCCCGCTGCCTGCTCGACGCCGGATGCGAACCCGGCGACCGCGTGTGCCTGCTCATGCCCAAGAGCCCGATCGCGATCATGGCAATCGTCGCCATCTACAAGGCTGGCGGAATCTACGTGCCACTCGATCCGGCGGGCCCGGCGCCGCGGCTGGCCAAGATCATCGCCTCCTGCGAACCGCGCTGGATGCTGGCCGCCGGCCCGGTGGGCGGCCTCCTGGAGACCCTGATGGCCGGCGAAGGGTGGCGTGAGTCGACCCGGGTCGGCTGGGTCCAGTCCGACGGGACCCAGGCGGAGCCGGTGTGGGCAGACTTCTCGGCGCGCGACCTCGACAGATACGCGGGGTCGCCCGTGGCGGCATCCACGCAGCGGCGTGATCCGGCGCACATCTTCTACACCTCAGGATCCACCGGCGTCCCGAAGGGCGTGGTGATTACGCACAGCAACATGATCGCCTTCATCGAGTGGGCCGTGCCGTACTTTGAGATGCGCCCTCAGGACCGGATCTCGGGCCACTCCCCCCTGCACTTCGATCTCTCCATGCTGGATATCTTTGGGACGTTTGCGGCCGGTGCCGAGCTGCACCTGGTTCCCCCGGAGTTGAACGTGCTGCCGAATAAACTCGCCGAGTTCATCCGAGGGTCGGAGTTGACCCAATGGTTTTCTGTTCCGTCGGCGCTGAACTACATGGCCAAGTTCGATGTGGTGCGGGTCCATGATTTTCGGGCCCTTCGACGGGTGATGTGGTGCGGCGAGGTCCTGCCCACCCCCGCGCTGATGTACTGGATGCGGCGGCTGCCGGGCGTGCGTTTTACCAACCTCTATGGCCCCACAGAGACAACGGTCGCCAGCAGCTACTACACGGTGCCGGCTTGCCCGGAGGACGCCGCGCCGGTCCCGATCGGCCAGCCATGCGACGGCGAGGTGCTCTATGTGCTCGACGAGGATCTCCGGCCGGTTCCGGCAGGGGAGGTCGGAGAGCTCTTCATCGGCGGTGTTGGCCTAAGCCCAGGCTACTGGGGCGATCCGGAGAAGACCCGCGCGGCATTTCTCACCAATCCGCGCAGTTCCCACCCGGAGGAGCGGATCTACAGGACCGGTGATCTGGCCAGGGTGGGGACGGACGGCCTCGTGTACTTCCTGGGACGCGCGGACGCGCAGATCAAGAGCCGCGGTTACCGAATCGAGCTCGGCGAGATCGAAGCCGCCCTGCATGCCCTCGGCATCCTGCAAGAGGTCGCGGTGATCGCACTTCCGACGGAGGGGTTTGAGGGGGCCAGCATCTACTGCGCCTACGTCCCGCTGCCCGGTCGGTCGCTGACGCCGACCGAGCTGCGCGGGGAACTGAGCCGCCTCCTGCCCGCATACATGCTCCCTGCCAGTTGGTTGTCGGTAGAGACGTTGCCGACCAATCCCAACGGGAAGATCGACCGCCGCCGCGTGGCGGAAATGTTCCGACAGCCGGAGGCCGCACGCCATGAGACTCATCCCGCTTGACTCGCCGAAGCTGATTGCGCTCGTCGCGGACTGGCTCGCGGATCCCGAGAACTCCAAGTGGCTGGACTTCGGCGGCCTACCGCACTTTACCCCGGCGCTCGTCAAGATCATGGCGCAACGGCAGGCGAACGTCCTGCGGGTCTTCACGGCAGACGACGATGACACCCTGATCGGTGTGGTCGGCCTCAGCCACGTGGATCGCCACTTCAAAACAGCCACGGCCTGGGCGGTGCTGGGGGACAAATCCTACGCCCGCCGCCGGTACACGACCCGCGCCGTTTCCAAGATGCTCAGCTTGGGGTTTCACGAGCTGGGGCTGCGGGCCATCAGCAGTTGGGCCGTGGTCCACAACCCGTCGGTTGAAATTGGACATCGGCTACAACTGCACCTCATCGGGCGGCAGCGGCAGTGCCACTACCTCGACGGACGCACCTACGACAGGCTCTGGTTCGATATTCTGGCCTCCGAGCATCAGGAGCTGGACGAAGAGGGCGCCGCCGGTGCACGCAGGGATCTGGGGCCATGAACAAAGTCATCACCGGCATCGGTGCCTACCTACCCGAGCGCATCGTCACCAATGATGAGCTCGAGGCGATGGAGTTGGATTACGACCGGGCCAGGGCCGGAGGGGCGAGCCTGGATGAGTGGTCCCGGACCCACCACGGCGCCATCGCGCGTCACTGGGCACGGCCCGGCGAGTGCTCCTCCGATCTGGGGACCGTCGCGGCCCGACGGGCCCTTCACGACGGCGGTCTTGACCCCCAAGACCTGGACGTGATTGTCATGGCCACCATCACCAATGATTACCGCCTTCCCCAGGCGGCGTTGATGATGCAGGCGAATCTGGGCTCCAAGGCCAAGGTCATCCAGCTCGATTCCGCCTGCACAGGATTCGTAGACTGCCTGCTGGTCGCCAGCAGCCTGCTCGACACCCAGGACTACGAAACCGCTCTGGTGGTGGGGGCGGACACCCTGACCAGGCTGTGTGATCCGGAGAAGTTCATGCCGCTGACGATTTTTGGCGACGGCGCAGGAGCCGTGCTGCTGCAGCGGCGGAATGGAAATTCCGGCTACGGGGTGCGGTCATTCATCACGGGATCGGACGGGGACCTCGGCCATTACGTCTGGATCCCGGGCGGCGGCGGCAAGACGCCGCTCTGCCAGGCCGTGCTTGATCAGGGCCTGGCGTACTGGCGCCTGAAGTTCCCGGAGATTCAGCGGTGGGCGGTTGACCGCTTTGCCTACTGCATGCTCGAGGCGGTGGCGCGGGCGGGCCTGAGCCTGGACGAGATCGCATGGGTCATCCCCCACCAGGCCTCGTGCACCATCCTGCGTGAGGTTGCCCAGCGCCTCGAACTCCCCTGGGAGAAGTTCGTGATCACATATCCACGAACCGGGAATATCTCCGCGGCCTCGATTCCCGTGGCGTTGGATCAGGCCAGGCAAGAAGGGAAATTCCAAAACGGGGACTGGCTGGTCATGCCCGCCGTCGGGGCGGGGATGGCGTGGGGGGCGGTGACATACCGGTGGTGCGACAACGGAGGTGACGGGACCCCGTGAGCGGTGCCGCACGGAACGGGTCGGACGTGCGTCGGTGTGGCCTGGTCGGTGCCGGGACGGTGGGAGCCGGGATCGCCCGGGTGCTCGCCGATCTGGGTGCCACGGTTGTCGTGGTGGCGCCGCGCCGTGGCGGTCTCCAGCGCGCGGCAGGGATGCTGGAGCGCGCGTATGAGTCCGATGTCCGCCGCGGGCGCATCACCGCGCTCGAGGCGCGTGACCGGCTGAGCCGCATGCATCTCACGGCGTCCTATGCCGATCTCGCCGGAGTGGAGTGCGTGATCGAATCCGTCGTCGAGAATCTCCAGACGAAACATGCCGTGCTGGCGGCCGTGGAGGCAGGCGTCTCCCCGGCATGCATCATTGCCAGCAATACCTCGGCCATCCCCATCTCCAGGATTGCGGCGGCCGCGGCCTGGCCGGACCGCGTCATCGGCGCGCATTACTTCTGGCCTGCGTACCGCTACCGGCTCGTCGAGATCATCCCCGGCGAAGCGACCAGCACATTGACCCTGCACCGCACGCAGGCGATGGTCGACTGGCAGGGCAAGGTGCCGCTCATCGTGGGGGACTGTCCAGGGTTCTTCACCACCAGGATCCTCCTGGTCTATCTCAATGAGGCGATCGCGCTGGTGACCGAGGGAGCCGCCATCGACGCCGTGGATGACGCGATGGAAGCCTTTGGCTGGGCGATGGGCCCATTCCGGTTGATGGATGCGGTCGGAATCGAGATCTTCCGAGGCGTGTACGATGCCGTGTCGCCACATCTGGGGGAGCGCGTGGCGTATCTCCGGCGTCTCTGGCCGGTCCTCGACGCGGGTCATCACGGCAGTCGCCGTGACGGTGCGAAGGGGTTCTATCGGGACCGCGACGGAGGAGCGGTGGACCCCCGGATCTACTCCCTGATCGGCCGGAACGGGGCACATTCCCCCAGCCCGGCGGAACTCTCCACCCGTCCGATCTGGCAGATGATCAATGAGATCGGCCACTGTCTCGCCGAGGAGGTTGTGGCCTCGGCTGACGATGCGGATCGTGGCGCTGCGCTCGGGTTGGGATGGCCGCAGCAGGGTGGACCGCTGGCATACGCTCAGCAAGCTGGTCTGGATGCGATTGTCGAGACGTTGCAGACCTGGGCGCTGCGTCATGGTCCCCGATTTCTTCCCAGTCCTCCGTTGTTGAGGGCGGCATCTGCCGGGACTTGGCGGCGACCGGTGCCCGTGGCGTAGGCGCGAGGGGATGTGCCGCCGATGAGTCCCGTGAGGACGGCGATGACACGATTACTGGAACAGTCTGGGGGGGTGACGCTTATCCCCGTCGACAGCCCTGCGCTCGTCGCGCTCGTGGCGGGGTGGTTAGCACAGAAGGAGAACTCTCAGTGGCTCGACTTCGGCGACGGCCAGCAGGATCTCACGGCCGACCGCCTGCAGATCATGACGCAGCACCAGGCCCATCTGCTGCGCGCGTTCGCCGTGAGGGGGGGCGGCCCGCCGGTCGGCGTGGTCGGGCTCAGCGAGATTAACCCGCAGTTCAAGACGGCGCGCATCTGGGTCGTGGTGGGCGATAAGTCCTTCCGGGCGCGGGGCTATGGGACCCAGGCGGTGTCGGCCATGCTGACCCTGGCGTTCCGGGATCTGCAGCTGCACGCCGTGAACGCGTGGATTGTCGAGGGCCATCCCGCGCGCCGGATCGCCGAGCGCCTGAAGTTTCAATTGATCGGACGACGGCGCCAGTGCCACGAGATCGACGGCCAGCCGCGTGACCGCCTGTGGTTTGACATTCTGGCCCCAGAGCACCGCGGGGGCAGCGATGCCTGACGCGACCGCGGTGGTGGAAGCGCGCGTCGCCCAAATTCTGGCGCGGGCGCTCCATCTGGAAATTCCCTCAGCCGATCTCGACCTGTTTGAGACGGGGGCCATCGACTCCCTGGCGTTCGTGGAGTTCTTGCTTCATCTGGAGCGGGAGTTTGGGATTGCGGTCCCCCTGGAGGAACTGGAACTCGACAACTTCAGGACGATCCGCCGCATCGCCCAGTTCGTCAACAGTCGGAACGGTGCACAGCCCCACCCGGGACACGGAGGCACCGAGCCGCCCTCAGGTCCAACGATCTCCACGCGGACGAATCCGCTGGTCATCGATCACTGAGCCGATCGTCCGGTCCCCCGTCGATCACAAGGAGCAGCGGAATGGATCTCCAGGCCCGTAAGCGCACCCTGCGCATGTTTAGCAACGGCATGTACGTCGTGACGTCGCGGCGCGGATCGCACTACGGCGCCGCCACCGTGACGTGGATGTCGCAGGCGTCCTTCAGGCCGCCCCTGCTCATGACGGCGATCCGCAGGGACTGCAACCTCTTCCAGTGCCTCGCCGAGAGCCGGGCTGCCGTGGTCCACGTCCTGGGCGACACCCAGCAACCGCTGGCCGCAAAGTTCTTTCGCCCGACCAGGGTGATGGACGGCCACCTGAACGACGAGCCGTTTGTGGAAGGGACGACCACCATGCCGGTCCTCGCGGGCGCACCCGCGTACGTTGAGTGTACGGTCCGGCAGATCTTCGAGACGGGTGGGGATCATGCCGTGGTCATCCTTGAGGTCGCCGATGCCGTGTGCCGTGAGGTCGTCTCGCCGCTCACGATCGCCGCATCTCCCTGGGAGTACGGGGGCTAGGTCGCCGGGCTGCCATGGGCCGTGTGAGGGCGTTGCAGGAAGGCGACATCCCGCAGGTGATCGACCTCCACCGCCGGGTCCTCCTCCCCGGCGCGCCGGCCACAGATGGAGACGTCTACCGCGCCTATTTCAAGGAGATGTTTCTTGATCCCCCATGGGTGCTCGACCAGCCGTCCCTGGTGTACGAGGACGGGAATGGTGCGCCCGTGGGGTTCCTCGGGATCATGCCGCGCCGGATGACCGTGCACGGCCGGCCGATCAGCGCGGTCATTACCGCCCATTTCATCGTCGAGCCGGCCTATCGCGCATCGCTGGCCGGGATCGAACTGATCAAAACCCTCCTGGCGGGCCGGCAGGACCTGACGGTGGCGGACGAGGCGGGGGAGGTCTCGCGGAAACTCTTCGAGGGGCTGGGCGCGAGGACCGCGCTCCTCTATAGCCTGTACTGGGTGCGGGTCCTCCGCCCGGCCGAGTTCGCGGCCGCGCGCTCCGGCCGGGGATCACCCGCCTGGACGGCGCTGAGTCGCCTGGTGGATGCTGCAGCGGCGCGACTACCGGGCAACCCGCTGCGGACGTCGGCGCCGACAATGCTCGGGGATAATCTGGATGGCGAGACGCTCGCCGCGTGCGTCAACGAGTTCACGCAGACCCGCGCGCTCCGTCCCGCCTACGATGGCCAGACGGCTCGGCTGCTGCTGGAGCTCCTCGCCCGGAAGCCGGGATCCGGACGGCTGCACAAGGTCCTCGTTCGCGGTCCTTCGAGCGAGATTGTCGGCTGGTACCTGTATTGCGGATCGCGGGGCGGTGTGGGGGAAGTGCTGCAGGTCGGCGCCCGAGAGGACCAGATTGGCGAGGTGCTCGATTACCTCTTCGCCCAGGCAAGGCACGAGGGGATGCTCGCGCTCGTCGGCCGGATCGACCCGCGGCTCATCGCCGCGTACTCGGCCCGCGGGTGCTTCTTCCGCCACCGGGGGAACTGGACGCTGGTGCACTCGCGGGACCCGCACGTGACCCAGGCGTTTCAGGATGGCGACGCGTTCTTCAGCCGGCTGGAAAGCGAGTGGTACATGCGCTTCCAGGACGGAGGTTCGTCCTGACGGCGATGGGTGTCATCAAGGAACTCGCGTACCGGTTGTTCGTGGCGGCGGGGGTCACCTCGGCCGCCGCCTGGCTGAACCGGCGAAAAGCTGTGATCCTCGCCTATCACGATGTGTATACCAGCGGGCCGGATCCCGTCGCCAACTACGACGGCCTGCGTCTCCGTCTGGCCCTCTTCGAACGGCAGATGCGCTACATGGCAACGCACTACGAGGTCGTCCCTCTGGATGAGATCCGCGATCTGCCGGCTGGATCCCGGCATCGACGATCCCTGGCCGCCATTACCTTCGACGATGGATACGCCAACTTCTACCGCCACGCCTATCCCATCCTGCGGCGGCTCGGACTGCCGGCGACGGTGTTCGTCGTCACCGACTTCCTGGTGCACGGCCGCCCCTTCTGGTGGGATCGCCTCCGCGCCATGATCGCGGCCACGCAGCGTCCGTCTGTGCGCATCGACGTCGACGGGATCCAGCAGTTCCCATTGGCCACGGCACAGGACAAGCAGACCACCCTCACAGATCTCTCACCCAGACTCCTCACGCTGCCGCCCAGCAGGCGTGAGGCCCTGCTCGCCGGGCTGGCCGTGGACCTAGACGTGGATGACCAGACGCCGGCGATCTGCGGGTCGCTCTCGGCGGACGAGTTGCGCGAGATGGCGCGAGACGGAATCTCCGTGGGAAGCCACGGCCGCTCCCACGACTCGTTCCTTCACCTGAGCCGGGACGCGCTGCTGGCGGAGCTCACGGAGTCCAAGCGTGTGTTGGAGTCTGTGGTGGGAGGCCCGGTCACGTGGCTGTGCTATCCTCACGGGGAGTTCTCCGCCGACGCCGTCGAGGCGGCGATCAGGGCCGGGTACCGCAGCGCCGTCACCGTCATCGAGGGTCTGCACGACCCGGCGGCCGATCCGTATGCGGTCCGGCGGATCGGCGTGAACGACCATATGACCTTCGCCCAGTTCGTCGTCGCGGCATCCGGATTGCGGGAGATGCTCAAGGACCTCCTGAGAGTCCGGCGCCAGAGGAGAGGGGAGATGCGCGGACAACCCACAGCGCGCATCCGAGGACTCGGATGAGCACCCCCACGGTGGCGCTCATCGCGCCGAGCATGGAGATTCTGGGCGGGCACGCGGTCCAGGTCCGAGCGCTCGCGCACGGCCTCCAGCGCGACGGCTACGACGTGCTCTTCATCCCGATCAACCCGCCGTGTCCACCCGGGTTACGCTGGCTTCGAGGAGTGCGGTACGCGAGGACGGCCCTCAACGAAGCCCTCTACGTGCCCACGCTGCTCCGGCTTCGGGGGCGGGAGGTGGCGCACATCTTCTCCGCTTCGTACTGGTCGTTCGTGCTCTCGCCACTTCCGGCGATGCTCGCGGCGCGCAGTTTTGGGACGCGCGTCGTCCTGCACTACCACAGTGGAGAAGCCGCAGATCATCTCGCGCGGTGGGGATTGCTGGTGCATCCCTGGCTGCGCCTGGCAGACGAGATCGTGGTGCCGTCCGAATACCTGCAGGATGTCTTTGCCCGGCACGGCTACCGGACGCGCGTCATCCGCAACATCGTGGACACGGCGCGATTCGTCTACCGGGAACGGCATCCCCTGCGCCCCGCGCTGCTCTCCACCCGCAACCTCGAACCCCATTACGGGGTGGAGTACACGCTGCGGGCATTCGCGCGGGTGCGGGCGCGCCACCCGGAGGCCACCCTGACGGTGGCGGGATACGGCAGCGAGGAGGGCCGGCTGCGCCGGCTCGCCGCGGCCCTGGGCATCGACGGCGCCCGATTCTTGGGCCGGGTCGAGCCTGAGGCCATGCCCGGTCTGTATCAGGAGGGCGACATCTTTATGAACTCTTCGTTGATCGACAATCAGCCGGTGTCGGTGCTCGAAGCCTTTGCGGCGGGGCTGCCGGTCATCTCCACCGCCACCGGCGATCTCGGCGCGCTGGTGCGCGATGGCGAGACCGGCCTGATCGTTCCCCCCGCAAACCCCGCGGCGTTGGCCGACGCCGTGACCCGCCTGCTCGACGATCGAGAACTCGCCGTCACCATCGCGCGGCGAGCCCGTGAGGAGGTTCAGGGGTACACCTGGGCGCATGTCCGATCCCAGTGGAGCGCCGTCTACCAGGGGACGGCTGCGCAGGCACGCCAGAGGACGAACGGGCCGCACAGGCGAGGTGCGTGCTGATGGACAATGCGGAACTGACCATTGCAGTCGTGGGACTGGGGCACGTCGGTATGCCGACGGCGCTCGGTCTCGCTGAATTGGGGTGGAGAGTGCTCGGCGCCGACGATGACGCGGACAAGGTGCGCCGCATCGCGGCAGGGGAACTGCCGTTCTACGAGCCGGGCGTCGAGGCGCTCCTGGGCCGGCACCTGGATTCATCGCGGTTTCGCGCCACGACCGACGTCCCGGCGGCGGTGGAGGCGGCCGATGTCATTTTCGTCTGTGTCGGCACCCCGCAGCGTGATGACGGGTCGGCCGATCTCTCGCAGGTGGAATCCGTCGCGCGCATCATCGCCCAGCGGCTCAATGGGTACAAACTGGTTGTGGAGAAGAGCACGAGCCCGGTCCGCACGGCGGCGCAAATCAAGCGCACGATCCTTCGCCACCGCACCGGGACCAATCACGAGTTCGACATCGCGGTGAATCCGGAGTTCCTGCGCGAGGGCAGCGCGATGCGAGACTTCTTCAACCCTGACCGGGTGGTGCTGGGCGTAGAGTCCGAACGGTCACGCGACCTGCTGTTGCGGATCTACCGCCCGCTGCTGCAGCGGCTCGCGGAGACATCGGGGACCCCCCTGGGCGTGGACGATCGCGTCGTGGTCACCGACCCCGCCACGGCCGAGCTGATGAAGCACGCCGCGAACGCCTTTCTGGCCATGAAGATCTCCTTCATCAACATGGTGGCCGATCTCTGCGAGGCGACGGGCGCGGATGTCACGCAGGTGGCGCGTGGGCTCGGCCAGGACCCC
>Ga0209159_1000053_pt1 | contig 94338 bp, 86 predicted proteins | sample GraSoiAngelo_144_FD_185901 | JGI IMG/M metagenome (GOLD analysis project Ga0209159, IMG submission 185901) | Grasslands soil microbial communities from the Angelo Coastal Reserve, California, USA - 14_1009_02_40cm (SPAdes) (version 2) | ecosystem: Environmental > Terrestrial > Soil > Grasslands ...
TGGGCGGTGTCCACCGGCCGTCGGGGATCGAGCGCTGCCGTGAAGGTCAACCGGAACGACACCGAGTCCACCGGATCGACGCTCTTCACCCGCGGGCCGACGGTGTCGTGCACGAAGGCCCACAGCAGCGCGCTCGCGCTCGTGTCCAGCGCGACCGTGACCGTGTCGTACGCCTCGCGCCGGTCGGCCCGCCGGTTGTTGTTCTGGTCCTGAATCGCCTGGAGCAGATAACGCCCGGGCGGGACGTCGCTCAGCTGGAAGTCGCCGGCCGAGTCGGCCACGGTGACGTACGCGACGGTGTCCGGGAGGGGCGCCGCGCGGATCACCGCCTGTCCCAGGGGGCGCTGCTCGACCCACAGCAGTGCCGTCCCCGCGATCGTGGCGGTCGGCACGGCGGGGCCGGTCGAGAACACGATCATCTTCGTCCGCTTGGTCGCGTTGCGCCGCAGGTCGATGATGCCGGGCAGGAGCTCGAGGTGGTACACGCGGTTGGGCTTCCAGCCTTCGTTGGGCTTCACGTGGATCGCGCTGCGGTGCCACGACACCTTCACCCCGCCGGCCACGGGCGACAGCACGACCTGGCGTGCCAGGCCGCTGATGGCACCGGTGCCGCCTCCGCGTCCGCCGCCGCCCCCGCCCCCGCCACCCCCCGCCATTTCGTCGATCACGTCGTCGAACTGGATGACCGCGTCGTCCTTGAGCGCCGGCACGACCGCCCCGGACTCGGGGATCGTGCGCACGACCTGCGGCGGCGTGGTGTCGGGCGGGCCGCCGGGTGGCTCGCCCTGGTTGGCGCAAGCGCCGCTCCCGCCCCACCCCACGGCGATCAGGAGCAGCCGAGCGACTTGAGCTTGTCGGCCAGTGCCTGCCGCTGGTCGCGCCACGCCCGCTCCTTTTCGCGCTCCTGGGCGACCACCTCGGCGGGGGCCCGCGCGACGAAGTTCTGGTTGGTGAGCTTGGCGGCGAGGCCGGACAGCTGCTGCTCCAGCCGCGTCAGTTCGCTCGACAAGCGCCGGCACTCCTGCCGCACGTCGATCGCGTCGGCGAGCGCCACGAACACTTCGCTCCCGTCGGCAAGCACGGCATGCGCGCCGGCACCCCCGAACCCACCGTCGAGATCCAGGTCGGAGAGCTGCGCCAGACGGACGATAGTCTCCCGTTCCCCCTCGAAGGCGGCTCGGATCAGGTCCGTTCTCGGCTTGATCGACGCCGCTAGACGGATCTTCGGAGCGATCCGGTATTCCGCGCGAATCATTCGAATCTTGGAAATGGCTTCCTGAACGCGCGTGAACTCGGAGGCCGCTTCAAGCTTGAGCAGCTGCGGCGGCACGGTGGGCCACGCTGCGGTGACCAGGAGTTCCTCCGGACGACGCCCGGGTAGTCTCTGCCACAGGTCTTCGGTGATGAACGGCACGACCGGATGGAGCAGGCGAAGCACCGTGTCGAAGCAGAAGGCTAGAACAGCCTGCGCGGCGGCGGCGTCGCCCGCCGCGAGGCGCGGCTTCACCGCCTCAACATACCAGTCGGCCAGGTCCTTCCAGGCAAACTCGAAGCAAGCCTTGGCGGCCTCATCGAGGCGGAATGTTTCGAGTTGCTCCGTGGCCGCCACGATCGTGGCGTAGGCGCGGGTCAGGATCCAACGATCCGCGAGGGCAAGCGCGGAGAGATTCAATTTGTCGATCGACTCCACGTCCTCGGGCAGCTGCGCCAGGATGAACCGCCCGATGTTCCAGAGCTTATTCGCGAAGTTGCGCCCGGGAGCGAACGTGGTCTCCAAGTCGCTCGGGTCGAGGATCACGTCGGCGCCGAGCGAGCTGCCCGCGATCAGCGTCCAGCGCAGCGCGTCCGCCCCGTACAGCCGCACGACGTCGAGCGGATCGATGCCGTTGCCGAGCGACTTGGACATCTTGCGGTGTTGCGTGTCGCGCACGGTGCCGTGCAGGTACACCGTCGAGAACGGCCGTGCCCCGAGGAAGTGGTACCCGGCCATGATCATCCGGGCCACCCAGAAGAACAGGATCTCGGGCGCGGTCACCATCGTGTGGCCGGGATAGAAGCGCGCGAGGTCGGGCGTCCGCTCCGGCCAGCCGAACGTCGCGAACGGCCAGAGCCACGACGAGAACCACGTGTCGAGCACGTCGGGGTCCTGCTCCACCGGTCCGCCGCACTTGCGGCACTGGTTTGGGTCCTGCCTGTCCGCCCACTGCTCGCCACACTTCGTACAGGTGAACACCGGAATCCGGTGTCCCCACCACAGCTGCCGCGAGATGTTCCAATCGCGGATGTTGTCCATCCAGTTCACGTAGGTCGCGTGCCAGCGCTCCGGCACGAGGCGGTACTGCCCCTCCCGGTACGCGGCGAGCGCCGGCTCGGCGAGCGGCTTCATCTTCACGAACCACTGGTCGCTGAGCCGCGGCTCCACCACGGTCTCGCAGCGGTAGCAGTGGCGCACCGCATGCCGATGCGGCTCCACCTTCTCGAGCAGCTGCCGCTCGCGCAGCAGCTGCACGATGACCTCGCGGGCCTCGAACCGATCGAGTCCCACCAGTTGCGGCGGAACTCTCTTTGCATCCCCCTTCCGTCGTTCCGTCTTTCCGTCCTCCTCCCCCATCGTCCCGTCTTCCCGCATGATGAGGGGCGCCTCGAGCCCGTGTCGCTGCCCGATCTCGAAGTCGTTGGCGTCGTGTGCCGGGGTCACCTTCACGAAGCCGGTGCCGAACGCCGGATCGACGGCCTCGTCCGCGATGATCGGGATCGCGATGTCGGTGATCGGCAGGCGCGCGGTCTTGCCGATGAACGCCGCGCGCCGCGCGTCCTTGGGGTTCACGGCGACGGCCGTGTCGCCCAACAGCGTCTCGGGCCGCGTGGTCGCCACGGTGAGATACGGCCGCGGGCCGCCCTCTACCGGATAGCGGATGTAGTACAGGTTGCCGGTCTCGTCCTGGAACTCGGCCTCCTCGTCGGACAGCGCGGTGCCGCAGTGGGGGCACCAGTGGATCACCCGGTGGCCACGGTAGATCAGACCCTCGTCCCACAGACGCACGAACACTTCCCGCACCGATCGCGAGTACGCCGCGTCGAACGTGAAGCGGGTGCGGCTCCAGTCGCACGAGCAGCCGATCACCTTGAGCTGCTCCAGGATGGCGTTCCCGGTCTGGCGCACGAACGCCCAGGTCCGCTCGACGAACTTCTCGCGACCGAGGTCGAAGCGGGTCTTGCCCTCCTCCGCGAGCAGCCGTTCGACCACGTTCTGCGTGGCGATGCCGGCGTGATCGGTGCCCGGCAACCACTCTGCGGCCCGCCCACGCATCCGCTCGAAACGGATCAGCACGTCCTGGATGACATTGTTGAGCCCGTGACCCACGTGCAGGATGGCCGTGACGTTGGGCGGCGGGATCACGATGACATACGGCTCATGCGGCGAGTCGGCACGGGGCGTGAACACCCCGCGCTCGAGCCACCGCTGGTACAGCCGGCGCTCGACGTCGTGCGGGTTGTATTGGGGCGGCAACGCGAACCGGGGCTCGGGCATTCCTTATTATAGGCAGGGCGCGAAACGGCGCGGGAGGGCGCGGAACGGCGGGCGTTCCCGGCATTCCGCGCCTTTCCGCGCCTTCCCGCGCTCGCTAGAATACCCTCCCATGCCCGACGAATCTCCGGCGCTCCCCACGAGCCGCATCGCCCGCTGGCTCGCGACTGGGATCCTCATTCTCCTCTTGGTCGCGCTCTACTTCCGCGAGGGGCGGCGCCTCCTGCCCCTGACGGCGCCTCCCGCGGGCGTCCCGGTCCCCCCCCCTCCGGCCGCTTCGCCTGCGTCCCCGCCGGGGACCGCCCAGCCGACTCCCTGACCTGATGGCCGCCGCCGAGATCCGTGTCACGCTCCCCGACGGGAGCGAGAAGCGACTGCCCGCGGGCGCCACCGGCGCCGACCTCGCCAAAGCGATCGGCCCCGGGCTCGCCAAGGCCGCCCTGGCGGTGCGCGTGGACGGCCAGGTGCGCGACCTCGCGCGCCCGCTCCCCGACGGCGCGAAGGTCGCGATCCTCACCGACAAGGATCCCCAGGCGCTCGACGTACTGCGGCACTCGTCGGCGCACGTGCTCGCCACGGCCGTGCGACAGCTGTTCCCGCGCGCCAAGATCGGCTTCGGTCCGCCCATCGAGGACGGCTTCTACTACGACTTCGAGGTGCCCGCGCCGTTCACGCCCGAGGACCTGGCGCAGATCGAAGCGAAGATGCGCGAGGTCACGGCGGCGGACTACCCGTTCGTCCGCGAGGAGGTGGACCGCGCGGCGGCCAAGCTTCGCTTCGCCGATGATCCCTTGAAGCTCGAGCGCATCGACGACCTGGGGCCCGATGAGGTGATTTCGATCTACACCGACGGCCCCTTCGTGGACCTGTGCCGCGGCCCGCACGTGCCGAGCACCGGGCGCATCAAGCACTTCAAGCTGCTGCACGCCGCCGGTGCGTACTGGCGCGGCGACGAGCGCCGCCAGATGCTGCAGCGCATCTACGGCACGGCGTGGTTCAGCAAGGACGACCTCGAGGCCTATCTGCGGCGGCTCGACGAGGCCAAGAAGCGCGACCACCGCGTGCTCGGCAAGCAGCTCGACCTGTTCTCGATTCAGGAGGACGTGGGCCCCGGCCTGATCTTCTGGCACCCGAAAGGCGCGATGATCCAGTTTCAGCTGCGGCGTTTCATCGAGGACACGATCCTCGAGCGCGGCTACTCGCTGGTCTACACGCCCAACATCACCCGCGAGGAGCTGTTCCTGCGCTCGGGGCACCTCCCGCTGTACGCGGCGAACCAGTTCCCGCCCATGGCCGCGGGGGAGGGCGAGGCGGAGTCCGTGCGCTATCGGGTCAAGCCGATGAACTGCCCGATGCACATCCTCATCTACGCCGCGCAGCAGCGCAGCTACCGCGACCTGCCGGTCCGCCTCGCCGAGATCGCCAATTTGTACCGCAACGAGCGCTCGGGGACGCTGCACGGGATGTTGCGCGTGCGCGGGCTCACCATGGACGACGCGCACATCTTCCTGCGCGAGGACCAGATCGAGCAGGAGATCTTCCAGCTGCTCGATCTCGTGGAGCTGGTGCTCGGGAAGACCTTCGGCCTTTCCTATCGGCTCGACCTCGCCACGCGGCCCGACAAGAAGCTGGGCACCGACGCGACGTGGGACCAGGCGGAACGCGCGCTCGAGCAGGCGCTCAAGCACCGCGGCGCCACCTACCGCGTCGACCAGGGCGGAGGCGCGTTCTACGGACCGAAGATCGACATCAAGTTCAACGACGCCATCGGGCGCGAGTGGCAGGGGGCGACGATCCAGCTCGATTTCGAGCAGCCCGAGCGCTTCGGACTCGAGTACACGGGCGAGGACAACCGGCCGCATCGACCCGTCATGATCCACCGCGCGATCTTCGGCACGCTGGAGCGGTTCGTGGGCTTTTTGATCGAGCACTTCGCCGGTGCATTCCCGCTGTGGCTCGCGCCGGAGCAGGTGCGCGTTCTGCCGATCAGCGACGATCAGCTTCCCGCCGCGCGGGAGGTTCAGTCGAAGCTGCGCGCCGCAGGACTGCGCGCGCACCTGGATGAGCGTAACGAGACGCTGAACTACAAGATCCGCGACGCCGAAACCCACAAGGTGCCCTACATGGCCGTCGTCGGCCAACGGGAGGCCGAAGCCGGGACGGTCGCCGTGCGGGTGCGGGGATCGGGCAAGAAGCAGGAGGTCGTGCCACTCGAGGAGTTCGTTAAGCGCCTGCAGGCCGAGAATCGCACCCGCGCCTTGAGTCCATTAACTTGAAGCAGGGGCCTATGTCGGACGCGAACACTCCAGTCATCGTGAGCGCGGTGCGCACGCCCGTCGGGAGATACCTCGGCGGCCTGTCCCCGCTTCCCGCCCCGCGCCTCGGCGCGATCGTGATCAAAGAGGCGGTGCGGCGGGCGGGCGTCGACGCCGCCCTCGTGGACGAAGTCATCCTCGGCAACGTGCTCCAGGGCGGTGAGGGCCAGGCCCCCGCCCGCCAGGCGGCGATCCACGCTGGCCTCCCGGGGACGATCCCCTCGCTCACGGTCAACAAGGTCTGCGGCTCCGGCCTCAAGGCCGTGATGCTCGCGGCCCAGGCGATCAAGGCGGGCGACGAGCAGTGCGTCGTGGCGGGCGGCATGGAGTCCATGTCTAACGCCCCCCACTACGTGTACGGGATGCGCGGCGGCATCAAGGCGGGGAACAGTCAGCTCGTGGACGGCATGATCCACGACGGCCTGTGGGATTCGTTCTCGAACACCCATATGGGGAACCTCGCCGAGTACACCGCCAGGAAGGCGGGCGTCTCGCGCGACGACCAGGATCGCTTTGCCCTCGCCAGTCACCAGAAGGCCGTGGCGGCGATGGAAGCGTGCCGCTTCAAGGCGGAGACGGTGCCGGTCGAGATCCCCGGCAAACAGGCCCCGATCGTGGTGGACAAGGACGAGGGGCCCCGCAAGGATTCCTCGCTCGCGGCGCTGGCCGCGCTCAAGCCCTCGTTCGAGAAGGACGGCACCGTGACGGCGGGAAACGCGCCCGGCCTGAACGACGGCGCGAGCGCGCTCGTGGTGGCGTCGCTCGCGTTCGCCCGGGCGCACGGCCTCGCGCCGCTGGCGCGGATCACCGCGTACGCCACCGGTGGCGGCGAGCCGAAGGATCTGTTCTTCGCCCCCATCGTCGCGGTGCAGCACCTCATGGCGAAGGCCAAGACGAAGATCGCCGACTACGATCTGATCGAGGCGAACGAGGCGTTCGCCGTGCAGGCGCTCGCCGACGGGCGCGCCCTGGGGTGGGACTGGGACCGGGTGAACGTGAACGGTGGGGCGATCGCGCTGGGACATCCGATCGGCGCCTCGGGAGCGCGCGTGCTCACGACGCTGCTCTATGCCTTGAAGGAACGGAAGCAGGTGACAGGCCTCGCCACCCTCTGTCTGGGTGGCGGCAACGCAGTAGCCCTCAGCGTGGAGATGTTCTGATGCGGGACTCGTCGCTCGCCTTGGCGCCGGCGCATGTGGCGCTGCGCCGCACCGCGGCCGTGGTGCTCGGAGCGACGCTCGTCGCCGCCGCCGCGCAGATCTCGATTCCGCTCCCGGGCACCCCGGTGCCCATGACGCTGCAGCCGCTCGCGGTGCTGCTCGTGGGCGGCCTGCTCGGTCCCGGGCTGGGCTCGAGCGCGCTGATCCTGTACCTCGCCCTGGGCGCCGCGGGTCTCCCGGTATTCACGCCCTACGGCGTGCCCGGTCTGGCGCGCCTGCTGGGACCGACCGGCGGCTACCTGCTCGCGTATCCCGTCGCGGCCTTCGCGGTCGGGAAGGTCGCACCGGACGGCCGGCGGTTGGGGCGACTCGCGCTCGCCGTGCTCACCGGGCTGCTGCTGATCCACCTGGGCGGTCTGGCGCAGTTGCTCATCCTCACGGGCAGCGCCGGCCTCGCGCTGCGACTCGGCACGCTGCCGTTCATCCTGGGCGACCTGTTGAAGCTCGGGATCGCCGTCCTCATTCTGAAGCCGACCCTGACTCCCCTGCGCGCGCGCCTATGACGGCGCGCGTTTCGTTTGTGGGGCGCGCGTGAGGGTCGCCGTGGTGGGCGCGGGCACGATGGGCCACGGCATCGCCCATGTCTTTGCCCAGCATGGCTGGGACACGGCGCTGCTCGACGTGTCCCGCGCGGCGCTCGACCAGGCGCGAGAGGCCATCGCCCGGAACGTCGAGCGCCAGGTAAAGAAGGGAGCGGTGAGCAGGGAGCAGGGAGCGGGCACGTTGGACCGCATACAGATGGATACGTCGCTCGAGGCAGCGGGCAAGGCGGACCTGGTGGTCGAGGCGGCGACCGAAAAGCCCGAGGTCAAGTTTCCGATCTTCCGCGAGCTCGACCGCCTCGCGCCTGAGACGACGCTGCTGGCGAGCAACACCTCCGCGATCTCGATCACGACCCTCGCCGCCCAGACGGGGCGGCCGGCCCAGGTGATCGGGATGCACTTCATGAACCCGGTGCCGGTGATGCCGCTGGTCGAGGTGATCCGCGGCCTCGAGACGTCGGACGAGACCGCACGCCGCACGCTCGAGATCGTCCGCGCCCTCGGCAAGACCCCGGTCGAGGTGAACGACGCGCCCGGGTTCGTGTCGAACCGCGTGCTCATGCCGATGATCAATGAGGCGATCTTCTGCGTGATGGAGGGGGTCGCGACCCCGGAGGCGGTCGACACGGTGATGAAGCTGGGGATGAATCATCCGCTCGGGCCGCTCGCGCTCGCCGACCTGATCGGGCTCGATGTGTGCCTCGCGATTCTCGACGTGCTGCATCGCGATCTGGGCGACGACAAGTACCGGCCGGCGCCGCTGCTCCGGAAGATGGTGGCCGCGGGGCGGCTGGGGCGGAAGAGCGGCCGCGGTTTCTATGTCTATCGCGATTGAGGCGACGGGTCTCTCCGAAACGCAGCGCCAGATCGTGGACCTGGCGCGCGAGTTCGCCCGCACGCGCATCGAGCCGCACGCCGCCGAATGGGACCGCACCGGCTACTTCCCCCGGGACGTGCTCGACGAGCTGGGCCGGCTCGGCTTCCTCGGGATGTGCACGCCCGAGGCGTTCGACGGCATGGGGCTCGACACGCTCACGTATTTTCTCGCGCTCGAGGAGATCGCGGCGGCCGACGCGAGCATCGCGATCTCCGTGTCGATCCACAACGCGATCCCCACGACCATGCTGGTGCGCCACGGCAGCGCGGCGCAGCAGGAGCGGTGGCTTCGGTCCATGGCGCGGGGCGAACGGCTCGCCGGGTTCGCGCTGTCCGAGCCCGAGTCGGGCTCGGACGCCGGAGCGCTCGCCACGCGCGCGGTGCGCGACCGCGACGGCTGGCTGCTGTCCGGCACCAAGGCGTGGGCCACGAACGGCGGCACGGCGGACCTGATGGTCGTCATGGCCCGCACGGAGCGCGGCATATCGGCCTTCATTGTGCCGACCGACGTGCCGGGTTATCGTCCCGGGAGGCCCGAGGACAAGATGGGCCTGCGCGCCTCGAATACGGTCGCGATCGCGCTCGAGGACGTGCGTTTGCCCGCCGATCACCTCTTGGGCGAGGACGGGCAGGGGTTCCGGTACGCGATGGAGGGGCTCGACGTGGGCCGCCTGGGGATCGCGGTCCAGGCCGTCGGCATCGCGCGTCGGGCGCTGGAGCACGCCGTCGCCTACTGCGCCGAGCGCCGGCAGTTCGGCGCGGCGCTGCGGGAGTTCGAGGCGGTGCAGTTCAAGCTGGCGGACATGGCCACGCGCGTGGAGGCCGCCCGCGCCCTCACCCACGCGGTCGCTGGTCGCATCGACCGGAGCGAGGGCTTCACGACGCAGGCGAGCATGGCCAAGCTGTTCGCGTCCGAGACCGCGATGTGGGTCACGACGCAGGCGGTGCAGCTGTTCGGCGGCTACGGTTACATGCGGGACTTCCCGGTCGAGAAGCTGTTCCGGGATGCGAAGGTCACGGAGCTCTATGAAGGCACCAGCGAAATCCAGCGGATCGTCATCGCCCGCGGTCTCTATCCTCGAGGCTGAGGTGGGGCGTCGCCCCGCCCGTAAGGTCGGGGCCTCCGGGGGCTTCCCGCTGTTCGACCGGCTCGCGGAGCACGAGCACGAGCAGGTGAGCGCGTACTACGATCCGACCGCCGGGTACCGGGGCATCATCGCGATCCACTCGACGGTGCTGGGGCCCGCACTCGGCGGCACGCGGTTCTGGAACTACGCGAGCGACGAGGAGGCGCTGGTCGATGCGCTGCGACTGGCTCGGGGCATGACGTACAAGGCCGCCGTCGCGGGGCTCAATCTGGGCGGCGGCAAGAGCGTGATCATCGGCGACAACCGCACCACGCGGCGCGAGGCGCTGTTCCGCGCGCACGGGCGGCACGTCGAATCGCTCAAGGGGCGCTACATCACCGCCGAGGACGTGGGCACCACTACCGGCGACATGGAATACATCAAGGCCGAGACGAACCACGTCACCGGCCTGATCGGGAAATCGGGGGACCCGTCGCCCGTCACGGCGTACGGGGTGTACCGCGGGATGAAGGCGTGCGCCCGGCACCGCTATGGCGCGGACAGCCTGAGCGGGAAGACCGTGGCGCTGCAGGGGTGCGGCTCGGTCGGCTACCATCTGGCGCGACTGCTCCACACCGAGGGCGCGCGCATCGTGTGCACGGACATCGACCCGCAGCGGGTAAAGCGCGTGGTCGAGGAGGTCGGCGCGCAGGCGGTGGCGACGGACGCGATCTATGACGTCCCGGCCGACATCTTCGCGCCGTGCGCCCTCGGTGCCGTGCTCAACGACGAGACCGTCCCGCGGCTCAAGGTGGAGATCGTGGCGGGTGGCGCGAACAACCAGCTGGCCGAGGACCGCCACGGCGACCTGCTCGAGCAGCGGCACATCACCTATGCCCCGGACTACGTGATCAACGGGGGCGGGCTCATCAACGTGAACGCCGAGCTCCACGGCTGGGCCCCGGAGCGAGCCCGCTCCAAGGCGGGGGAGATCTACGACACCATCCTGCGCGTCTTTGAGATCGCGCGGGAGGAGGGGATCCCCAGCTACCGGGCGGCCGATCGGCTCGCGGAGCAGCGCATTGCGGCGATCGCCGGGGTACGGCGCAACTTTGTCTGAGCAGATCTACGTCGGCGCCGACCACGCGGGCTTCCGCCTCAAGCAGAAGCTCGTCGACGAGCTCGCGCGGCTCGGCTATGAGCCGGTGGACGTGGGGCCGAAGGCGCTCGATCCGGCGGACGACTTCCCCGACTACGGGCGACCGGTCGCCGCCGCGGTGAGCGAGGGGAAGGTGCGGCGCGGCATCCTCACCTGCGGTACGGGGCTGGGGATGGCGTTCGTGGCGAACCGCTTTCCCCACGTGCGGGCGGCCGTCGCCTGGAGTCCCGAGATCGCGGAGCTGGCGCGCCGCCACAACGACGCGAACGTGCTCGTCCTGCCGGCACGGTTCGTGAGCGAGGAGGAAGGCATGGAGATTCTCCACAAGTGGCTCGACACGACGTTCGAGGGCGGGCGCCACGAGCGGCGCGTCGCGAAGATCGACTCGTGATCGACCGTCGCGCGCCGCTCGCCAAGGCGGACCCGGCCATCTTCCAGCTGATTCGCCGCGAGGTGGAACGGCAGGAGCACGGCCTCGAACTGATCGCGAGCGAGAACTTCGTCACGGTCGCGGTGCTCGAGGCGATGGGCTCCGCGCTCACCAACAAGTACGCCGAGGGCCTGCCGCGGAAGCGCTACTACGGCGGCTGCGAGGTCGTCGATGAGGTCGAGCAGCTCGCGATCGATCGCGCCAAGGCTTTGTTCAAGGCCGAGCACGCGAACGTCCAGCCGCACTCGGGCGCGCAGGCGAACATGGCTGCGTACCTCGCGGTCGCGAAGCCGGGCGACACGCTGCTCGGGCTCGCGCTGCCGCACGGCGGGCACCTCACGCACGGCGCCCCCGTGAACTTTTCGGGCACGCTGTTCCGCGCCGTGCAATACGGCGTCCGCGAGGACACCGGCCGCATCGATTACGACCAGGTGCGTGAGGTGGCGCGCCGCGAGCGGCCGCGCATCCTCATCGGCGGCGCCTCCGCCTACGCCCGCATCATCGACTTCGCGGCGCTCAGGAGCGTCGCCGACGAAGTGGGCGCCATCTTCGTCGTGGACATGGCGCACTTCGCCGGGCTCGTGGCCGCGGGGCTGCATCCTTCGCCGGTCCCGCACGCGCAAATCGTCACGACCACGACGCACAAGACGCTGCGCGGCCCGCGCGGCGGGATCATCCTGTGCCAGGAAGCGTTCGCCAAGGAGGTCGACAAACAGGTGTTCCCGGGGATCCAGGGCGGCCCGCTCGAGCACGTCATCGCGGCGAAGGCGGTCGCGCTGGGCGAGGCGCTCACCCCGGAGTTCAAGCGGTACGCGCAGCAGGTGGTGAAGAACGCCCAGGCCCTCGCCGCGGCGCTCGTGGACCGGGGCTACGCGATCGTCTCGGGCGGCACCGACACGCACCTGATGCTCGTGGACCTGCGCCCCAAGAACGTCACCGGGAAGGAGGCGCAGGAGCTGCTCGACCGGGCGTCGATCACCGTCAACAAGAACACCATCCCCGGCGACCCGCAGAAGGCGTTCGTGACGAGCGGCATCCGCATCGGGACGCCCGCGGTCACGACCCGCGGCTTCACCGAGTCGGAGATGGAGACGGTGGCAGGCCTGATCGACGACGTGCTCACGAAAAAGGACGACGCCACCATCGCCCGCGTCAAGGCCGAGGTGCGCGAGCTCACGGCGCAGTTCCCCCTGTACGCGGCTCCCCTCCCGTCCCCGGCACGGGCGACCGTCGCTTCGCGCCATGACGGATAGCAGCGCCGGCAGCGGCGGCGGCGGGGGCGGGTCGTCGGGCCGGCCCTCCCGGGGCTCGGGCTCGTTCACCGTGCACCTCGCCGAGGAGCTCGAGGTCTACTTCAACGAGGTGGCCCACGGCCGCCCCGTGGGCTTCGTCGCGTCGGCCAAGTGGAAGCCGCCCACCGACATCTTCGAAACGGACGACGCGCTGGTCGTCTGCATGGACATCGCCGGCATGCGCTCCGAGGATTTCAGCGTCCAACTGGCCGACGGGATCCTCACGATCGGGGGCGAGCGCAAGGTGCGGCGCGACGGCAAGCCGCACTACCACGCGATGGAAGTCCAGGTGGGCCCGTTCGAGCGCCGCTTCCGCCTCCCCGTGCGCGTCGATCCCGAGAGCATCCGCGCCAACTACGAGCACGGCTTCCTCGAGGTCCGGCTCACCAAGGTGCCGGTGCGCTCGTCGGGGACGCAGTCGGTGAAGGTGGAGTAAGTGGACCAGCTGCCCGTCCTGCCGCTCGGCCAGCTGGTCGTGTACCCGCACGTCGTGCTGCCGCTCGCGCTCACGGACCCGTACGCCGCGCAGCTCATCGACGAGGTGGTGCAGGGCAACAAGCGGGTGCTGCTGGGCGTCGTGCGGCCGGTGGGCGGTACGGAGCCGCCCGAGGGCGCGGTGATGCAGGCGCGCGCCGACGAGCTGTACGAGGTCGGCACGCTGAGCACCGTCGTCCGCATGCTCAAGCTCGGAGACGGCTCGGTGCGCGTGATGGTGCAGGGGCTCGACCGGGCGCGGCTCGTCGAGATCACGCCCGCCGACCACTGGCTCGTGGCGGGCTACGAGACCCTGCCGTCCACTGGGGTGGAGGACGCCCGCACCGAAGCGTTGAAGCGCACCGTCCACGCGCAATTCTCCCGCGTCATCGACATCGCTCCGTACCTGGGTGAGGAGCTGCACGAAGTCCTCGCCGGCATCACCGACGCCGCCAAGCTCGCCGACTTCGTCGCCGCAAACCTGGATCTGGCACTCCCCGCCAAGGCCGAGCTGCTCGCGATCGACGAGGTGAACCGCCGGCTCGAGCGGCTGGCCGAGCTGATGGGCCAGGAGCTGCAGGTGCTCGAGGTCGGGAGCCAGATCCAAGAGAAAGTGCGGACGCGGCTCGACCAGAACCAGCGCGAGTACGTGCTGCGCGAACAGCTGCGCGTGATCCGCCAGGAGCTGGGCGAAGAGGAAGGCGAGGACGAGCTCGCCGAGCTGGCGCGCCGGCTCGAGGAGGGGGGGCTGTCGCCCGAAGGGAAGAAGGTCGCCGATCGCGAGCTCAAGCGGCTGCGGCAGATGTCGCCGCAGTCGGCCGAGTACCACGTGGCGCGCACTTACCTCGAGGTGCTCGCCTCGCTGCCGTGGAGCCGCACGTCCACCGACCGGCTCGACTTGAAGGGGGCGCGCGACATTCTCGACCGCGACCACTACGACCTCAAGACGGTGAAAGAGCGCATTCTCGAGTACCTCGCCGTGCGTACGCTGAACCCCGAGGCGCGGGGCAGCATCCTGTGCTTCGTGGGCCCGCCCGGCGTGGGGAAGACGTCCCTGGGGCAGAGCATCGCCGAAGCCCTGGGCCGCCGCTTCACCCGCGTGTCCCTGGGCGGGGTGCGCGACGAGGCCGAGGTGCGCGGCCATCGCCGCACCTACGTCGGCGCACTGCCGGGACGCATCATCCACGCGCTGCAGCGCTGCGAGACGCGCAACCCGCTTCTCATGCTCGACGAGGTGGACAAGATGGGGGCCGACGTGCGCGGCGATCCGACCGCGGCGCTGCTCGAGGTGCTCGATCCGGCGCAGAACGGCGCCTTCGTGGACCATTACCTCGAGGTGCCGTTCGACCTCTCCGGGGTGATGTTCATCGCCACCGGCAACAGCCTCGCGCCGATCCCCGATCCCTTGCTCGACCGGATGGAAGTTCTCACCTTACCCGGGTACACCCCCGGCGAGAAGCTCGCGATCGCCAAGCGCTACCTGCTCCCGCGCCAACTCAAGGAGACGGGCCTCCAGGCCGAGCGGGCGAGCGTCGCCGACGGGGCGCTCGAGCGACTCATCGGGGAATTCACGCGGGAAGCGGGCGTGCGCCAGCTGGAACGCGAAATCCAAGGCGTGCTCCGCAAGGCCGCGCTGGAGGTGGTGGAGGGCCGGGCTCGGTCGGTCAAGATCTCCGCCAAGAACCTCGAGAAGTACGCCGGCCAGCCCAAGGTCCAGAGCGAGGTGGCCGGGCGCAGCCCCGAAGTGGGCGTCGCGACGGGGCTCGCATGGACGCCCGTGGGCGGGGACATCATGTTCATCGAGGCGATCCAGATGCCGGGCAAGGGGCAGATCACGCTCACCGGCCAGCTGGGCGACGTCATGAAGGAGTCCGCGCAGGCGGCGTGGAGCCTGCTGCGCGCCCGCGCTGGCGCGCTCGGCATCCCGCTCGAGGCGTTCACGCAGACGGACGTGCACCTGCACGTGCCGGCCGGGGCGGTCCCCAAAGACGGCCCGTCGGCCGGTATCACGATCGCGGCCGCCCTGGCGTCGCTCTTGTGCCGGCGCCCCGCGCGCCACGACGTGGCGATGACGGGCGAGCTGACGCTGCGCGGGCGGGTGCTCCCGATCGGCGGACTCAAGGAGAAGCTGACCGCGGCGGCGCGCGCGGGCGTGAAGACCGTGCTCGTGCCGGCGCGCAACCAGAGCGACATCGTCGAGGTGCCGGACGAGGTGAAACAGCTGCTCGAGATCAAGCCGGTGGAAACGATCGACGAAGTGCTCGAGCAGGCGCTGCTCGAGTCGCAGCTCCCCAAGCCCGTCGCGGCGTTGCGGGCGCGGCCGTCGGGGCCGGCGGAGGCGCGCCCGTGAGCGACTTCGCCACCCTGGAAGAGGCCTTCCAGCGCATCGGGCAGCAGGACGCCCGCTACCACGAGCGCGGCTACCTGTTCGTGCTCGCGGCGCTCGAGTACGCGCAGGGGCGGCTGCCGGCGCGCCGCCATCTCACGGGCGCGGAGCTCGCGTGGGCGTGCCGGGACTTCGCGCTCGAGCAGTTCGGGCTCCTCGCGCCGACCGTGCTCGGTCACTGGGGTATCGCGAGCACCGCGGATCTGGGACGCATGGTGTTCACGCTGATCGACGTCGGGCTGCTCGCCCGGCAACCGAGCGACAAGCCGGAAGACTTCGATCGAGTCTACGATTTCGCGGAGGTGTTCCGGGCCGGCTACCGCTGGCCCGGCGTGGAGCGCGGGTAGCAGGGGCGGATCGGGTGAAGGGGGTGCCGCATGGACGACGTGAAGGAATGGCCCGCCTGCAAGAAGTGCCAGCAAGGTCTCCTCATCCCGTTATCGGACTACGGCCGCGACGGAGCGCCGATCACCTACAAGGCCTGGGTCTGCACCAACCCCGAATGCGGCTTCAACATCCGCATCGATAACGGGGAGATCTCGTTCGGTCGCGCGATCGGCCAGAGTTTCAAATAGGCTTGGACGCGGTGCGTGCGCCCGCCGTGAGCGGGCGCTTCTATCCGGGGACGCAGCGCGAGCTGGAGCGCGCCGTGCGGGAGCTGCTCGCCGCCGTGGCGGACGCGCGCCCCGGGCCCGCCCGCGCGGCGCTGGCGCCGCACGCCGGCTACGTCTACTCGGGGCTCACGGCGGCGCATGTGTTCGCGCGCCTCGACGTCCCGCCGGTCGTCGTGATCCTCGCCCCGAACCACACGGGGGTCTGCCGCGCCCGCGGCGGGGCCTCGCTGTGGGAGGCGGGCGCGTTTCGCACGCCGCTCGGCGACGTGACCGTGGACGTCGCGTTCGCACGCGCGTTGCTCGAGGCGTCGCCGCTCGTGGGCGCGGACCACGCGGCGCACGAGCACGAGCACGCCGTCGAGGTCGAGCTGCCGTTTCTCCAGATCCGGCGCGCCGATGTGCGCATCGTGCCGCTCGTGCTCGCGTGGGACGCCTGGGAAGGGTGCGACCTGCTGGGGCGCGCGCTCGCGGCGCTCGTCCGGCGCTGGCCCGAGCGGGTGCTGCTGCTGGCGTCGAGCGACCTGAACCACTATGAGCCCGCGAGCGTCTCCGAGGGCAAGGACCGCCGCGCCCTCGAGGCGGTGGTGGCGCTGGACGGCGCCGAGCTGCTGGCGCGCTGCCGGCGCGAGCGCATCTCGATGTGCGGCCGCGCCCCCGCGGCCACCGTGCTCGCCGCGAGCGTGGCGCTGGGGGGGGGGGGCGGGGGCGAGGCACGCGCCGCGGTGGTGCATTACAGTCACTCGGGGATGACGACGGGCGACGACGATGCCGTGGTGGGCTACGGAGGGGTGGTGATCACGTGAATCCCGTTCCCGTTCTCTCGGCCACCGAGGCCGCCGCCTGGGACTCGGCGGCGCGCACCCAGTACCGCATTCCGTCGCGTGTGCTGATGGAGGCGGCGGGTCGCGCGGTGGCCCAGGTGGTCCTGCGCGACTTTCCCGACGTGCTCGCCCGCGGCGTGCTGGTCGCCGCCGGAGCGGGGAACAATGGGGGCGACGGCTGGGTGGCGGCGCGGGCGCTGCATGCCGCCGCCGTTCCCGTGTGGGTGGCGGCGCTCGATCCCAAGACCGACGACGCGATCGACAACCGCGCGCTGGCGCGCGTGGACGGCGTGCGCGAGATCGGGCGGGAGGAGCCGTGGCCCGCCGCCGCCGTGGCCGTGGACGCGCTGCTCGGGACGGGCGCCGCCGGCCCGGCCCGCGGCGACGTGCTCGCGCTGGCGCAGCGGCTCGTCACGTACGGGGCGCCCATCGTCGCCATCGACGGACCCACCGGGCTCGACCTGTCGACCGGCGAGGCGCACGGCCCGCTGCGCGCCGACGTGTCGGTCACCTTCGGGGGCCCGCGCCGGGGGCACCTGCTGGCGCGTGACTGGTGCGGCAAGGTGGTCGTCGTGGACATCGGGTTCCCGCCGCCCGATCCCGGCTGGCCGGTGCTCGTCACCGACGCGTGGGCCGGCGCGCGGCTCCCGAAGCTCGCGCCCACGATGCACAAGGGCGACCGCGGCCGCGTGACCGTCGTGGGCGGCTCGAACGGAATGACGGGGGCGGCGCTGCATGCCGCGCGCGCCGCGCTGGCCGCCGGGGCGGGGCTCGTGAAGCTCGTCGCCGGGCCGGAGACCATTGCCGCCGCGCGCGCCAGCCTTCCGGACGTGCTCACGGTCGAGTCCGCGCTCGGCCCCGATGTCACGGCGCCGGCCGCCGAGGCGCTCGAGTGGGCCGACGCGCTCGTCGTCGGGCCCGGGCTGGGCCGCGAGCCGCCGCGCGCCCAGTTCCTCCAGGGCGTGCTCGCCCGGCGCGCGATCCCCACCGTGATCGATGCCGACGCGCTGACGCTGTTCCAGGGTCCCATCGAGCGCCCCGTCGTCCTCACCCCCCACCTGGGCGAGTTCCGTGCCCAATTCGGCGACCAGCTCGCCGACGAGGCGGCGAACGACCGCTGGGCGGCCGCCACGAAGGCCGCCCAGAAGGTGAAGGCGACGGTCCTGCTGAAAGGGGTGCCCACGGTGATCGCCGATCTGCGCGGCCCCATCCACGTAGTGGCGAGCGGTAATCCGGGACTCGCCACCGGTGGGAGCGGCGACCTGCTGGCCGGCTTCATCGGCGCGTTCCTCGCGCGCGGCAGCCCGGGCCCCGAGGCCGCGGCCCTGGGCGCCCACGCGCTGGGGCGCGCCGCGGAGCAGGGCGCGCGCCAGTGGACCGCGCGCAGCCTCCGACCCGCCGATGTCCTCGCCGCCCTACCCGACACCTGGCGCGCCTGGGCGAACAGCCGGCCGGCGGGGCCGCCGGTGATCACGGTGCTTGAGCCGCCGGAAACCGAATGAAGGCGGATAGGCGGATAGGCGGTTGGGCGGTTAGCGCAGCAGGGCTGGCAGTGGTTTCACTAACCGCCTATCCGCCTATCCGGCTATCCGCCCAGTCTCGCTTCTGGCGCCCCGAAGACCGCGCCCTCATCTCCGATTTCTCATACGTCACCGCCGTCGCCGCGTCGCCGTTCACGGTGTTCGGGGCCACGACCCACGGGCTCGTCGTGTACGACCGCCAAGCGCGGACGTGGCGCCTGCCGGTGACGACGCTCGACGGGTATCCCGCTTCCCGCGTGCGCGCGGCGCTCGCCGATGCGACGGGCAACGCCGTGTGGCTCGGCACCACCAGCGGGTGGGCTCGCTACGACGCCGACGCGCAGCGCTGGGATTCGGGGTTCGTCGCCGGTGGCGTCAGTAACCTCGTACTCGACGCGCGCGACGCGGCGAGCGGCGTGTACGTGCAGGGTGCGTTCGGATGGAGCTTCTTGCCCCGGGGCGCGATCGTGCCCGTGGCGGACCGGCCGCTGCCGCCGCCGGGGCAGCGCATCCAGCCGCTCGACGCCGGGACGGCGCTGAACCTCGCCCCGGCGGCGCAGGCGCTGCGCGCGCTCATCCTCACGGACCCGCGGCTCCGCGCCCATCGCTTCCTCTCGGCCGCGCGTTCCCCGGATCGGAGCGACCTGTTCTTCGGCACCGACGGCATGGGACTCGTGCGCGTGGACGCCGCGACCGCGGAGTGGGAAAACCTCTCCTACGGCTTGCTCAGCGCGCGCGCCGGCGCCGTCGCACTCGCCCCCGGCGGCGTATGGGTGGCTTCGGCGGGGCGCGTGGCGGAGCGCCACGGGCTCGTGTGGGTGGCGGCCGACCTCTCGGCTGACACGACGCTCGCAGGCTCGGGGGACGGCCCCCTCGGCTTCGGTTGCGTTGCGGGACGGCGGCTGGTGGCGACGGGCCGCTGGCTGTGGCTCGCCTGCGAGCGCGGCGTGGTTCGGATCGCGACCGGCAGCTACACCAGCCGCCGCTTCGACGCCGCGCAGGGGCTGCCGGCGGACGACGCGCTCAGCCTCGCCCCCGCGCCCGACGGCTGCTGGGTGGGGACGATGCGCGGGCTCGCGGTCGTCACCAACGGGGACAAGGTGATCCCCGTCGGCAACGTGAGCCAGCCGGTGCTCAGCCTCGTGGCCGTGCGCGAGAGCCTGTGGGTCGGAACCGCGGGCGGGCTCCGGCTGCTGGCCTCCGGCTCGAGCGACGTCGCCGTGACTCCCGACGTGGCCGGTCAGCCCGCGCTGCGCGCGCCGATTCTCGCCCTCACCCTCACGGGGGACACCCTGGTCGCCGTCACGCCGGACCAGTTCGCGTGGCGCGATCCCGCGACCCGCGCGTGGACCCTGGTGCACGCGCGCGCCGAGCTGGGTCAGGTGACGGCGCTCGCACCGGATGAAGGAGGCGTGTGGGTGGGCGGGGCGAACGGGCTCGCATTCTGGGATCTGGCCCGCGCGAGCTTCCGGGTGCTCCACGTGCCCGATGACCTGCCCGCGGCCGTGCGCGACGTCGCGGTGGAGCGACGCTGGCTGTGGGTCGCGACCGACAGCGGGCTGGTGCGCTTCGCGCGTGCGGAGGCGCGGGGACAATGAGGAGGGGGCCGCTGGCCCTCGGCCCGGGCGGGGAATTCGACCGACTGCGGGCCATCTTCGCGCGACTCGGCGCTGCGGCGCGCGACCTGGGCGACGACGCGGCGCTCGTCCGGCTGGGCGGAACGACCCTCGCCGTTTCGATCGATCTCTCTCTCGAGGGCGTGCACTTCCGCACCGCCTGGCTGTCGTTCGAGGACATCGGATGGCGCGCGACCGCGGCGGCGCTGTCCGACCTCGCCGCGGAGGGTGCCCGGCCCATCGGTGTGCTCGTCTCTCTCGGAATTCCGTCGGATGACGGAAGACGACGGAAGGATGACGCCGTCGACATCATGGCCGGCGTCGGTGCCGCGGCGCGGAGCGCAGGTACGCGCGTGCTGGGCGGCGACCTCGTGCGCTCGCCGCGCTATCTCGTCGACGTATGCGTGTTCGGGCTCGCGGCGCGGCCGGTGCGCCGCAGCGGCGCGCGGCCGGGGGACGGGTTGTGGGTGACCGGCCGGCTCGGCGGCGCCGGGCTGGCGCTCGCCGCCCTGCAGCGTGGGGGCGGCCCCCGGCTGCCGCGCCCGCTGTTCCGGCGCTTCGCGCGCCCCGCACCCCGCATCGCCGCCGGGCGCTGGCTGGCGCGCCGCGGTGCACGCGCCCTGATCGACATCTCGGACGGGCTTGCCGGCGACGCGGGACAGCTCGCTGCGGCCTCGGGCGTACGGGCGGAGATCGCGCTCGAGTGGCTGCCCTGCTGGCCCGGCGTCACGCCGCGGGCGGCCGCCCTGAGCGGAGAAGAGTACGAGCTGCTCGCGGCCCTCCCGCCGCGCTTCGCGGAGCGCGACGCGCGCGCCTTCCGTCGCGCGACCGGGCTGACCCTCACGCGAATCGGGCGTTGCGCCGCTGGCCGGGGGGTCCGGTTGACTGACGAAGGACGACTGATACCGCCGCTCCGCGGCTTCGATCACTTTCCCCCGCGATGATCCGCACCGTCTGGTTCTATCTGATGCTGGTCGTGTCGAGCTTCGTCCACGCCGCGACGGTCATCGTGGCGGCGCTGGTCGGCGTGAAGCGCCGTCCGGGAGGGCGCGGCATTTACGACTGGGGCACGACCGACTGGGCGCGCGACCTGCTCGATGCGGCGGGCACGCCGGTGCGGGTGGAGGGACTCGAGCGCATCCCCCGGGACGGGCCGGTCGTCTACGCCTCGAATCATTCCTCGATGTTCGACATCTGGGCGCTCGCCGCGACGCTCCCCGGCTCGGTGCGGTTCGTGGGGAAGCAGGAGCTCGTGAAGATCCCGCTCGTCGGGCGCGCGATGGTGACTGCGGGCCACGTCGTGATCGACCGGCCGCACCCGCGGCGCGCCGTCGAGGCGTACGCGCGCGCGGGAGCGGTCATCAAAGGCGGCGTGTCGGCCGTGGTGTTCCCCGAGGGGACGCGCAGCCGCACAGGGGAGCTCCTCCCGTTCAAGAACGCGCCGTTCGGGCTGGCGATCGCCGCGCAGGTGCCGGTCGTCCCCGTGTACGTGCACCATACCTTTGAGATCCTGCCCAAGGGTGGGATCCGGCTGCGCCCACGACCCATCCGGATCCTGGTGGGCGATCCGATCGCGACCGAGGGCATGGGCGTCGACCAGCGGCAGGAGCTGCGCGACCGGGTGCGCCCGGCGATCCTCGCGCTCAAGGCGCGCGTTGACTCGGGGCCCGGGCGCCGCTAGGGTAGGGGCCCATGAGCACGATCATTTCGGTGCACGCGCGCGAGATCCTCGACAGCCGGGGCAACCCGACCATCGAGGCAGACGTCACGCTGGCGAGCGGCGCGGCCGGTCGGGCGGCCGTGCCGAGCGGCGCGTCCACCGGCGAGCACGAAGCCGTCGAGCTGCGCGACGGCGACCACAAGCGCTTTCTGGGTAAGGGCGTGCTCGAGGCCGTGAAGAACGTGAACGAGGTGATCGGGCCGCGGCTCGAGGGGATGTCGGCCGAGGAGCAGATCGCCGTCGACTACGCGATGCTCGACCTCGACGGGACGCCCAACAAGAGCCACCTCGGCGCCAATGCGATCCTGTCGGTGTCGATGGCCGCGGCGCGGGCTGCGGCGCAGGACGCGGGGCTCCCGCTGTACCGCTACCTCGGTGGCCCCGTCGCGAACGTGCTCCCCGTGCCCATGATGAACATCCTGAACGGCGGCGCCCACGCCGCCAACAACGTGGACTTCCAGGAGTTCATGGTGGTGCCGATCGGCGCGGAGAGCTTCCCTGAGGGCCTGCGCGTCGGGGTCGAGGTGTTCCACGCCTTGAAGAAGGTGCTCGCCAAGCGCAACCTCTCGACCGCCGTGGGCGACGAGGGCGGGTTCGCGCCGAACCTGCCGAGCGACGAGGCGGCGCTCGAGGCCGTGATGGCGGCCATCGAAGCCGCGGGCCTGGAGCCCGGAAAGGACGTGGCCATCGCGCTCGACCCGGCGGCCTCCGAGTTCTATCAGGACGGCAAGTACGTCTTCAAGAAAAGCGGGGCGGGGACGAAGACGCCCGAGGAAATGGTGGCCCTCTACAAGAGCTGGATCGACCGCTACCCCATCGTGTCGATCGAGGACGGGCTCGCGGAAGATGACTGGTCCGGGTGGGCGAAGCTCACCGAAGCGCTCTCCACGCGGGTGCAGCTGGTGGGGGACGACCTCTTCTGCACCAACATCGAGCGCCTGGAGCGCGGCATCGAGGAAGGCGTGGCCAACGCGATCCTGATCAAGCTGAACCAGATCGGCACCCTCACCGAGACGCTGCAGTGCATCGAGCAGGCGCGCTCTAACGGCTACGGCGCGGTCATCTCGCACCGCTCGGGGGAGACCGAAGACACCTTCATCGCCGACCTCGCCGTCGGGACGGGCGTGGGGCAGATCAAGACCGGCAGCGCGTCCCGCACAGACCGGGTCGCCAAGTACAACCAGTTGCTGCGCATCGCCGAGGAGCTGGGCGACGTGGCCGCCTACCCGGGCCGGCACTTGTACGGGTTGTGACGCGCGCGCAGCTCGCCGGCCTCGCTGCCGCCCTGGTACTCGCGGCGCTCGCCTTCCAGGCGGGGGAGTACAGCACGGTGGACTGGCTCACGCTGCGGCGCCAGCTCGCCGAGGAGCGCCGCACCGTGCGCGATCTCGAGGTGGAGCTCGACTCGCTCGAGCGGCTGGCGCACGCGCTCGAGACCGATCCCGCCGCGCAGGAGCGCGCGGCGCGCGAGCAGTTCGGGATGATCCGCAGGGGGGAGATCCTCTACCGCGTGGTACCACAGCTCGACAGCGGCGGCTCGGGGCCGAAGTAATGGCAGCGGGCGCCTCTCAGGACACGACTTGACCGTCCCGCTGCTCTCTCGCTAGCATTTGCCGCGTCGAGGCAGGGTAGCTCAGGTGGTTAGAGCACGGCACTCATAATGCCGGGGTCGCGGGTTCGAGTCCCGCCCCTGCTATTTGATGTCAGCCTCCGCAGGGGACGGCGTCTCAGGGCGACGCGGCCGGGAGCGGCTGGACCGACAGCACGACCGCGCGCGTCGCATGGTTACGGTGAGGGTTGATGAAGTGCGCGAGGTCATCGCCGAGGCTCGGTGAGATCGTGGTTCGGACCACGAGCGTGCGACCGAGCGTACGCTCGAGCAGGGCGGTGTCCGCCTCGAGCGAGTCGCTGTACAGCACCACGTAATTCACGGGCTGTCCAGCCAGGTGGGCAGTGGCGATGTCGGCGGCGAGCCGCCCCCGATCCTCGAAGACGAAGACGGCAGGTCTCGATCTGCCGAGATAATACCCGGGCACCGGGAACCCGTAAGTGAACTGGGCCTCGACGATCCCGGTCGCGTCGTGCCGATGCTCCAGGTACACGAGCGGCGCGACCCGATCCTTCTTTCCGTAAGAGAACACGCCGACGCCGAGTAGCGCCGCGTTGACGACGGCGAAGTAGCCCCACGACCAGTTGTACGCCCGCGTCCACCCCCGTCGCGCAAACCAGTCTCGCACCGCCGGCAGTCCGATCGCACCGAGGATCAAGAGCACGGGCAGCACCGGCAGCAGGAATCGCTCCTGCTTGTTCGGGACGAGGCTCGTCCCGACGAGAAACGCGAGTGCCGGTATGCCGAGCAACGCGAACCGCTTGGCTCCACGGATCGCGGCGGCGAGGAACAGCAACGAGAACGGTGGGAGAAAGGCGGCCACGAGCGTCACGGCGTACTTCCAGAACGGCGCCGTTGGGTAGCCGCCGCCAAGCCCGGCCCGGTGACGCGCCGTCCGGAAGAGGTAGTACAGCGGGTCGCCGTTGATCACGACGTTGCTGGCCGCCTGCAACGCGAGCACCAAGAGTACTCCGAGGGCGAAGGAGAGCTTGCTGGACCGCGCTGCCGGACGCCACAGCGCGACCGCCACGAACGCTACCACATATGGGAGCGCCGGGAAGCGGATCAGCAGGCTGGTCGCGATCGCCGCTCCCGACAGGAACGACCACAGACTTGCGCCGCGGGCCGGTTCGTCGGCCTTGAGCAGCCACCAGCAGCTCGCGAGAATCGGGACCTGGCACACGGCTTCCTCGAACTGGTGCACCGACGTGGCCGGGAGCAGGTAGAACGTCGCCAGCAACAGGCCGCCCACGCGAGCGGCTTCCCGGCCCGCGACGTGCTCGAGGATCCGGTAAGCGAAGTAGACACTGAGGACGCTGAAGGCTCCGTGCACCAGCCGCACCACGGCCATCTCGACGGCGGGGGAGGCTTGTGCGACGGCCCGCACCGCGTCCATGATGAGCGCGACGGAGCCTGGGTAAAGGATCGATCGCCCGTAGTTCACCGGAAGCGGGACGCCGCGCGCCACGCGGTCCGCGGTGTCGACGAGGACGTGATGGTCATCGATGGTGAAGAAGCCGCGACTGAAAATGGCGGCGATGAGGCGGAGTGCCGCGCCCACGATCAGGATCACGACAAGCGGCCGCTCGTCGAATGCGCGGCGACTCGCAGCCGCGAGAGTGCGCATGGACATCACACAATATGCGCAGCCGTGAGCCGGCCTGCCTCCGAGACTTGCCAGCCCGTGCGCTGGCCGTAGGTTGCTCGTCGGAGAGCCGTGGCTACCGCCGCCGCGGCGCATATATGTGGTGCCGCTGCGCGCTCGTAGGACTCGCCGCGTGCGTGCCTGTGCCGTTGTCCGCCCAGGCACCCCCCGCGACCGTGGACACGATCGTCGTCGTCAATCACAATGTGTTCGATGCGGACGGGGACGCGCCGCGATTCCTCACCCGTCTCGTGAACGCAGTGCACGTGACGACCCGACCGTGGGTGATCCGGCACGCCCTGCTCGTGAACCCGGGGGACCGGTACGACTCAGCGCGGGCTGTCGAGAGCGAGCGCGCGCTCCGGGCGTTGTATGTCTTCAGCCGGGTGCGCGTCGACACCACGCGGCTCGCCGGCCGACTCGCCGTGCGGGCCGTGACGACCGACGGGTGGAGCACGAAGCCGCAGTTCGGATTTTCCTCCGCAGCCGGGGACGTCAGCTGGATGGTCGGCATCGTCGAGGACAACTTCCTCGGCACCGCCACATCACTCACCGCGGTGCACAACCACACCCCCGACCGGAACATCTTCGATCTCCACTACCAGAGTCCCCATTTCTTCGGGCGCCGCACGCGGCTCGCGCTCGCGTACAGCAACAAGTCGGACGGCTCGTCCGGGTCGTGGGCCATCGGCGTGCCGTTCTACGAGACCGCCGCCCGCCGCGCGCTCGAGACGGGGGGGAGTGCCGGATCCGAGCGCGTGCTCATCTTCCGGGACGGGGCTCTCGACACGACCCTCGCGCATCGGACGCTGCGATTTGACGGCACGGGCGGCTACGCCCTTCACGCCACGAGCCGGGACTATGTGCGCCTCTGGGTCAGCGGGGTGTGGCGCCGGGAGGTGTACGAGCCCGTCACGACAGCCGTGTTCCCCGACTCCGTGTTCGGCACCGTGGGGACGGGGCTCGACGTCGGCCATGTGCGCCTTCAGGTGCTCGAGCGCCTCAACTCGTTCGCCCGGCGCGAGGACGTGGACATCTCGCAGAGCGCGCACATCGGCGTGTGGGCGGCGCCGCGCGCCTGGGGCTACCCCTCCGGCCAAGCCGGGGTCGGCGTCGAAGTAAGCGGGCAGCTCGCGGCCCCGTGGCACGGCGGCTTCGCCGTGCTCAGCGGGGCAGGGGATGGCGTGTTCACGGCGGACCAGCCCGACTCAGGCCGGGTGTCTGCCGCACTGAGCGTCGTCAGCCAAAACCTGCGAGGCCAGACGTTGATCCTGCACCTCGAGGGAGCGCGGCTCCGCAAGCCCCCGCCCGGCATTCAGTTCGACCTCGCGGTGCGACAGAACGGCCCGCGCGTGTTCGGGATCCACGCGTTCACCGGCACCCGGATGGTGTGGCTGGCGCTCGAGGATCGGGTGGTCGTGGCGGACGAGATCTGGGGGCTGTTCGGCCTCGGAGTGGCGCCGTTCTTCGACTACGGCGGCGCCTGGTACGCGGACGAGCTGCCCCGTCTGGATGGCGACATCGGCGTCTCGTTGCGGATCGGCCCCACGCGGTCGGCCCGGGCTGCGGTCGGCGAGATCGCGGTCGGGTACCGGTTCGGCCAGGGACTCAGCGGACGCCGCTGGGGGGTCACGATCCGCAAGGTTTCCTAGAGCCAATCTCACCGGTCAGCTCGGCCAGCTCCCTTCGGCTAGCTGCCTGTCGGCGCACGGGTTGGCCCGTTGCGTGCGGCCGCGCCGGGCCCGGCTATTGCCGAAATCCGTTCCAGGTTGAATCCTGTGACAGCGGCGTGGGGCGCCCCACCACGAGTGCGGGAGGTGGGTAAATGACCACGATCCACTGCAATTTCTGCGGCGGCGTTATCCACGACCCGACGAAGATCGAATATCGCCCCCCTCGGGCGAGTGCGCAGGTGGCGCTCACCACGCCCGAGCCCTGCACCTGCGAGCGTCCGATCGTGTACGAGCATGCCCCCGTCGAACCGCCGGAGGACGAGCCCGCAGCGGAGCACCCTAGCGCGCGAGTCCCCGCCACACGATCGGCTTGATGTCCCGCGAGCGCTGCTCGGCGAAGCGCTGCGCCGCCTTGAGGAGCGCCTCGTATTCCGGCCGCCACGCGGGCGGCATGTTGGCGCGGAAGTGCGCCGCCGTCATCACCACCCCCACCCCCACCGCCACCCCCCCCGGGCGGCTCGGCCCCCCGTTCCCGTATCCCACGTCCACCACGTCGCCGAGAAAGCAGGTCGAGCTGCCGGTGTCCATCGCGTTCGCGACCGCGCACTCGAAATACGCGTGGCAGTCGTCGAGCACCGGCGCGCCGAGCGTGCCTACGTGGTGCGGCACGTCCGCCAGCTTGTCGCGGGCGCGGCCGCTGGCGAAGCCGAGCCGGTGGATCAGCTCGAACTGATCGTCGCGCAACAAATGGAGCCCGAACCGGCCCGAGTCGAAGATCATATCGTGACTGTAATTGAACTTGTGGATGTACACGGACACGCGGGGGATCGCGGGCACGATGGAGGCCCGCACCGCGCTGTCGGCGATCATCCCGTTGCGCTTGCCGTCGCGCTCCGCCGTGATTGCCACCACGGGCGACGTGAGGGTGCGGAGCAGCTGATACACTTCGTCGGGGTGCATGAGGGTATCATTATATATGGCTGCCCTCCTGGAGCGCTTCCGCGACCACGTCGCGCGGCTGGGGCTGTTCCCCAGGCCCGGGGCGGCGCTCGTGGCCGTCTCCGGCGGCCCCGATTCGGTCGCGCTGCTCGACCTGATGTCCGCGGTCGCCGGCGAGCTGGGCCTGCGGCTGGTCGTCGCGCATGCGGATCACGGGATTCAGACGGATAGTCGGTTCGTCGGTCAGGCGGTTAGAAAACTCGCGGAGCAATACGGACTGCCGTTCGAGTTGGGCGAGCTGGGATTGAGCCCCGGCGCCACCGAGACCGCGGCCCGGCACGCCCGCTACGCGTGGTTGCGCTCGGCGCGCCGCCGTCACGCGGCGCGCTACGTCGTGCTCGCTCACCATCGCGATGATCAGCTCGAGACGATCCTGATGCGTGTGCTCCGAGGGAGCGCGCCCGCGGGGCTCGCCGCGATGGCACCGGTCAACCCCGGTGGGCTGGTGCGGCCCCTGCTGCCGTTCTCGAAGGCCGAGCTCGCGCGGCACGCCGCGACACGTGGCCTCGCGTCGCACGACGACCCCGCGAACGCCGACCCGCGCCACCTGCGCAGCTGGGTGCGGACTACGCTGCTCCCGCTCCTCGTCGACCGCCTCGGCGAGCGCGTGCGCGGCGACGTGCTCGGCATGGGTCGCGCGGCCGCGCTCGAGCGGCGCGCCTGGGACCGGCTACTCGAACGCTTGCCCGACTTCGAGCTCCGCATCGTGCGGCGCGGCTTCGAAGTTGCCCGCGAGGGGCTCGCTCGCTATGATGACGCAGTGTCGCTGGCGCTGGTGCGGGCCGCCGCGCGGCGCGCCGGGCTGGTGCTCGGGATCAGGGCCGCGCGGCAACTGGTGGAGCTGGCTCGCCGACCGTCGGGCCGCCGGCTGCCGCTCGGGCGAGGATGGGGAGCCGAAGTCGCGTTCGAGCGGCTCCGCGTGACGCGCGAGATCGGCTGTGCAGCGGCGCAGGTCGTCGCCACGGGGCAGCGGGGTAGTGCCGTGTTCGGCGACTTCCAGGTGGCATGGAGCCCCGGCGCTGCGCCGGCGCGGCTCGAGCGGTCCGACTGGACCACCTGGATCGCCGGAGGGGAGCGGGGCGCGGGGGGCGCGGGCTGGGAAGTGCGGCGCCCGCGTCGCGGCGATCGCCTCATCCCGCTGGGCGGCGTGGGACAGCGGCCGCTGCGCCGGTTGTTGATGGAAGCGCGCGTGCCGCGCAGCGACCGGGCGACGTACCCGGTAGTGGCGCGCGGCGAAACCATTCTCTGGGTCCCCGGAATCTGCCGGAGTGCCGACGACCTCCCGCAGCCAGGAACCTCGGCGGTGCGGCTGGATGTTACCAAGCGCAGCGAGCTTGAGGCAGACCGGCGGGCGTGAGCTTGAGCGCATCGTCTTCGACGAAGCGACGATCGCGCGGCGCGTACGTGAGCTGGGGCAGGAGATCACGGCGGTCTATCCCAGCGGCGAGCTGCTCGTGCTCGGCCTCTTGAAGGGCAGCTTCATCTTCCTGAGCGACCTGGTGCGCCGCATCGAGCGGCCGCTACAGGTCGACTTCCTCGTCGCCGCGAGCTACGGCGCCGATACGATGTCCAGCGGCCACGTCCGGCTGCTGTACGATCCGGAGACGGAGCTGCGGGGTAAGCACATCCTCCTGGTGGAAGACATCGTCGACACCGGGAAGACGCTGAACCGGCTGGTGACGCTGCTGCGGGAGCGGGACCCGCAGAGTCTGGAGATCTGTGCGTTGCTGCATAAACATGTGGCCGAACATCTGGTGCTCGAGCCGGTGTACGTCGGGTTCGACGCCCCGCGCGTGTTTCTCGTGGGGTACGGGTTGGATCACGCCGAGAACTTCCGGCACCTGCCGTACATCGCGAGTCTGACCTGATGGCCAACCGCATCCCGCCGCCGCGCGAGTTCAGCTGGGCCCGGACCCTCCGGACGCTGTCGTTCTGGGCGCTCCTGATCGCGGGGTCCATCGCCCTCGTGCAGTTCGCCTCCAGCCGGCGGCCGGAGACGATGGACATCTCGTACTCCCAGTTCACCGAGCAGCTCGAGAAGGGCAACATCGATTCGCTCGAGATCGTCGAGCGCCAGCAGCTCAAGGGCGTGTTCAAGAGCCCGCTCCCGGCGGGGCGGCACATGGTGGCGCATTTCACCGCGCTGCTCCCGTTCGAAGCGACCGACGGCTGGGTCGCCCCGATCCGGGCGAAGGGCGTGGACGTGCGCGCCAAAGAGGAGAAGCAGTCGTTCGGCGTGTTCCTGTTCAGCTTCCTGCCGTACCTCTTCATCCTTGGCCTGATCATCTTCATGCTGCGCCAGATGCAGCAGGGCGGCAACCGGGCCTTCGCTTTCGGAAAGTCGAAGGCGAAGCTGCTCGCGGGCGACACTCCCAAGGTGACCTTCGCCGACGTGGCCGGCGCCGACGAGGCGAAGCAGGAGCTCGAGGAGATCATCGACTTCCTCAAGGACCCGCAGAAGTTCCAGCGACTGGGTGGGCGGCTCCCCAAGGGCGCCCTGCTCGTGGGGCCGCCGGGCACGGGGAAGACGCTGCTTGCCAAGGCCGTGGCCGGTGAGGCGGGCCGCCCGTTCTTCTCGATGTCCGGCTCGGACTTCGTTGAGATGTTCGTGGGCGTGGGCGCGTCCCGGGTGCGCGACCTGTTCGAGCAGGGGAAGGCGCACGCCCCCTGCATCATCTTCATCGACGAGATCGACGCGGTCGGCCGGCACCGCGGCGCGGGGCTGGGCGGCGGGCACGACGAGCGCGAGCAAACCTTGAACCAGCTGCTGGTCGAGATGGACGGCTTCGAGTCGAACGACGGCGTGATCCTGCTCGCCGCGACCAACCGGCCCGACATCCTCGACCCGGCGCTGCTGCGCCCCGGGCGCTTCGACCGCCAGATCGTGGTGGACATGCCGGATGTGAAGGGTCGGGAGCAGATCCTCCGGGTGCACACCCGCAAGATCCCGCTCGGGTCCAACGTCAACCTCGAGCGCATCGCCAAGGGGACGCCGGGGCTCTCCGGCGCCGAGCTGTCGAACGTCGTGAACGAGGCGGCGCTGCTCGCCGCGCGGCGCAACAAGGCCGTCGTGGACATGGACGACCTCGAGGACGCGAAGGACAAGGTGATGCTCGGTCTCGAGCGCAAGAGCATGGTCCTCACCGAAGAGGAGCGGAAGCTCACCGCGTATCACGAATCCGGGCACGCCCTGGTGGGGCTCACCGTGCCCGGTATCGACCCGATCCACAAGGTGACGATCGTGCCGCGGGGCCGGGCGCTCGGTATCACGTTCTTCCTGCCGGAGAAGGACCGGCGCAACGTCACGAAGCAGTGGCTGCTCGGCCAGCTCGCGATGTCCTATGGCGGGCGCGTCGCCGAGGAGCTCGTGTTCGGGCCGGACAAGGTCACGACCGGCGCCTACTCCGACATCCAGCAGGCCACGGAGATGGCGCGCCGCATGGTGACGCAGTTCGGGATGAGCGACGTCGTCGGGCCGATCGCCGTGGGCGACCGCGAGGCCGAGATCTTCCTGGGCCGTGAGGTGGTGCAGCGGCGCGAGGTCTCCGAGCGGACGGCCGAGCTGGTGGATACCGAGCTGAAGCGGCTGCTGGGCGAGGCCTACGAGCGCGCCCGGGTGATCCTCACCGAGCACCGCGACCAACTGGACCGGCTGGCCGCGGCGTTGCTCGAGCGCGAGACGCTCGATCGCGAGGAGGTCGATCTCGTGGTGGCCGGCAGGACGCTGCCCCCGTTGATGCCGCCGTCCGTCCCGCCGGCGCCCGCCTCCGCCTCGCCGGCCGAGGCCGGCAAGGACAAGGCGGCCGCGCGCGGTCCCGTGCTGGGGAGCCCGCCCCCCGAGCCCGCTGGCGCGTGAAGCTGACCGCGCTCGCCGCCCACACCCCGGAGGCGGTGCGCGCGGCGCTCGCGGCGCGCGGCTGGGACGCCCAGCCCGCGTGGTTCGCCGCTACCGGCGTGCAGTCCCTCGTCGTGCTCCTCGAAGACATCACCGCGGCCGAGCGCGAAGGTCTGGTGCGCTGGGGCGCCAAGGCCGGGACCGACGTGCTCACCGGCGAGGGCTGGGCGCTGGTCGGCGCCGCCGCCAGCCGGCTCGCGCCGCTGGCGCGCCCCGACCGCGTCCCGCCCGGGCTCGAGGGACTGTCCGGCGAGCTGGGCCGTTTCCTCGCCGCCTACGCCGACCCACCGCGCCGGTGGGAGATCGCCGGGCGCACGGTCGCGCTCGATCACCCGGTCATCATCGGCGTCGTGAACGTCACGCCCGACTCGTTCTCCGACGGCGGCCGTTTCGCCACGACGGACCGGGCGATCGCCCAGGCAGAGCGGCTCGTGGCGGACGGCTGTGAGCTGCTCGACGTGGGCGGCGAATCCACCCGGCCGGGCGCGGCGCCAGTGCCGGTGGAAGAGGAAGTCCGCCGCGTCGCGCCGGTGATCGAACAACTCGCGCACCGGGGGCTCGGACCCGTGTCGGTCGACACCCGCAAGGCGGCGGTGGCGCGGGCCGCGATCGCCGCCGGGGCCGCCGTCGTGAACGACGTCTCCGGCCTCGCGTTCGATCCCGGCCTGGCCCGGGTCGCCGCCGCGGCGGGCGTCGGGGTCATCGTGATGCACATGCGGGGGAGCCCCGAGACGATGGACTCGCTCGCGGTGTACCGGCACGTGGCGGCGGAGGTCGCGGCCGAGCTGCGCGCGGTGGTGGACGGCGCCGAGGCGTGCGGCGTCGCCCGGGAGCGGCTGGTGGTGGACCCGGGGTTCGGCTTCGCCAAGACGGCGGAGCAGAACTTCCGACTGCTCGACGAGCTGGCAACCGTCGCCGGCTTGGGCTATCCTGTAGCGGTGGGGCCGTCGCGCAAGCGGTTCCTCGGGGCCGCCACCGGGCGGCCGGTGGAGGACCGCGATCGGGCGACGGCCGTGGCGTGCGCGCTCGCCTGGCAGCGCGGGGCGCGCTTGTTCCGGGTGCACGATGCCGCGCTCGCGCGCGAGGCGCTGCGGGTGGCGGCGGCGACGACGACGAGCCCAACGTGAACTTCGAAGCGTACCACTTCCTCATCCCGCGGCTCTGGCCGGACGTGGTCGAGATCCTCCTCGTCGCGTTCGTGATCTACCGCTTCCTCCTCTTCCTGGTGGGCACGCGGGCGATGCAGATCGTCGTCGGCGTGATGATCCTGTCGGTCGCGTACTTCGCGGCGCTGCTCGCGAAGTTCCAGATGATCAGCTTCCTACTGAGCGTCGTGTTCACCTACGGGGCGTTCGCGGTGGTGGTGGTATTCCAGCCCGAGCTGCGGAACGCGCTCGCACGTCTCGGGCAGTCGCGCTTCATGCGCCGCTTCTCGCAGAGCGAGCGCCAGTCGGTGGCCGAGGAGATCGCCGAGGCGATGGACCGGCTGTCGCGCGCCGGCACCGGCGCGATCATCGCCGTGGAGGGCGACATCGGGCTCGAGGAATTCATCTCGTCGGGCGTGCCCATGGAGGCCAAGGTCTCGGCCGACCTGCTCACGACGATCTTCACCCCGTACTCGCCGCTGCACGACGGGGCGGTGCTGGTGCGGGGTGACCGCATCATCGGGGCGGGGTGCGTGCTGCCGCTCACCCAGTTCAAGGTGACCGACAAGTCGCTGGGTACGCGCCATCGCGCGGCGCTCGGTCTCTCGGAGGAGACGGACGCCACCGTCCTCGTCGTGTCGGAGGAGACCTCCACGATTTCGGTCGCGAGTCACGGCCTGCTGCACCGCCATCTGTCGTCCGAGCAGGTGCGTGACCTCCTGTCCGGTGCGATCTCCCACCTCGAAGGTGGCGAGCGCGTCATCGCGGTGACGTAACTCCCCACAGCGCCGCCTGTTCCACGCACCCCCGATTGTTTCAGACCGGACAGGGGGCTACTTTTTGCGGTTATGAATTTTGGCGCCCTCTCCGAGCGGCTGGCCCATGTGCGGGGCGAGATCGCGCGGCGGCAGGCCGCCACCGGCTGGACGCATCCGGTGACGATCGTGGCGGTGACCAAGGGCTTCGAGCTCGACGCGGTCGAAGCGGCGCTCGCCGCCGGCCTCACCGACCTCGGGGAGAACCGGGTCCAGGAGGCGCTCGCGAAGATCGACACGCCGGCCGGCGGGCGCGCGACGTGGCACTTGATCGGGCACCTGCAGCGCAACAAGGCGAAGCACGTGCCGGGGCGGTTCGCGCTGGTGCACTCGCTCGACGCCGCGGCGCTCGCGGAGGAGCTCGACCGGCGGGCGGCGGCGCACGGCACGGCCGTGCGCGTGCTGCTGCAGGTCAACGTCGCGGGTGAGACGCAGAAGAGCGGGTGCGCGCCCGGCGACGCCGCGCCGCTGGCGCGGCGGGTGGCGGCGCTCGCGCACTTGAAGCTCGAAGGGCTGATGACGATCGCGCCGTTCACGGACGACGTGGATGAGCAGCGCCGCACGTTCCGCGGGCTGCACGCGCTGCGCGATGGACTGCAGGAGGAGGGGTTATGGCTGCCGACGCTCTCGATGGGCATGTCCGCCGACTACGGGCCGGCGCTCGAGGAGGGGGCAACGGTGATCCGCTTGGGTACCGCGCTGTTCGGCCCGAGGGGGACGACGCCGGGGCCGGCAGCGGGGGCGGGGGCGGGGGGGGCGGGGCGAGCAGCGACGCCGCAGTCGGGCGCGGGACTGGAGGCGGCGTGACCGAGGCCGCGTTCCATCTCACGCCGCTCGACGTCCGCAAGCAGGAGTTCCGCCGCAGCCTGCGCGGTTACGAGACGCTCGGCGTTGAGGATTTCCGCATGCGCGTCGCCGACGAGCTGGAGCGCATCCTGCGGGAAAAGTCAGTGCTCGAAGAGCGGCTCGCGGCGCTCGCGGAGCAGCTGGAAGCCTATCGGGAACGCGAGCGCGCGATGAACGACGCGCTGGTCGCGGCCCAGCAGTTCCGCGAGGAGACGCGGACGGCGGCGCAGCGCGAGGCGAAGGTGGTCGTGAAAGAAGCGGAGGTGGAGGGCAAGCGGGTGCTCGAGGAGGCGCGCGCGGCGAAAGCCGAGGTCGAACGCCAGACCGCGGATGTGCAGCGCCAGTTCCAGGTGTATGTGGCGGGGTTCCGCACCCTGCTCGAGCGGCAGCTGGCGGAGCTCCGTGCGCTGGACGGCCAACAGGGCGGATGATTCCCGATGCGGTCCGCGCCGTGCAGGCGCGGACGAAGCTCGTTCCCGACGTGGCCATCATTCTCGGCACCGGGCTCGGGGCGCTCGCGGACGAGGTGACGGTCGAGACGCGGATCCCCTACGGGGAAATCCCCGGCTTTCCGCTGTCCACGGTGGAGAGCCACGCCGGACAGCTGCTCGTCGGCACCCTCGCCGGCCGTCGCGTCGCGGCGATGCAGGGACGGTTTCACCGCTACGAAGGGTACTCGCTCGAGCAGATCGCCTTCCCCGTGCGCGTGCTGCGCCGGCTCGGCGCCCGGACCCTCGTCGTGTCGAACGCGTGCGGCGGCATGCACCCGCTGTGGAGCCCCGGCGATCTCATGCTCATCGCCGACCATATCAATCTGCTGGGCGACAACCCGCTCGTCGGGCCGAACGACGACACGCTCGGCCCCCGCTTCCCCGACATGTCGCAGCCCTACGACGCGGTGCTGCGCGCGCTGGCGCGTGACGTGGCGTTGGCGCACGGCATCCCGCTGCGCGAGGGCGTGTACGTGGCCGTCGCGGGTCCCAACCTCGAGACCCGGGCCGAGTACCGGATGCTCCGGGCCCTGGGCGCGGACGTGGTGGGGATGAGCACGGTGCCGGAGGTGATCGCGGCGGTGCACCTGGGGATGCGCGTGCTCGGCGTCTCGATCATCACCGACCAGTGCCTCCCCGACGCGCTCGCGCCCGCCTCCGTCGAGCAGATCATCGCGGTCGCGCGGGCGGCCGAGCCCCGGCTCACCGCGCTGATCCGCGGCGTGCTGGAGCGGTTGAACTGATGGGCTACCCACCGCTCGACCCCACGCTCACGGGCGACGCGCTGGAGCGCCAGCTCCTCGCGACGTGGAAGCACGAGCGCCTGTTCGAGCGAACCCAGGAGGCGATGCGCTACGGCCCGCCCTTCGTGTTCTACGAGGGCCCGCCCACCGCGAACGGCCGCCCCGGCATCCACCACGTGTTCGCGCGCACCATCAAGGACCTCGTGTGCCGCTACCACACGATGCTGGGCCAGGGCGTGACGCGGATCGCGGGCTGGGACACCCACGGCCTGCCGGTCGAGATCGAGGTCGAGCGTACGCTCGGTATCAACGGCAAGAAGCAGATCGAGGCCTACGGCGTCGAGAAGTTCAACCGGCTGTGCCGCGAGAGCGTCTTCACCTACAAGACCGACTGGGAGTCGCTGTCCGAGCGCATCGCCTACTGGCTGGACTACGCGCACCCCTACGTCACCTACACCAACGAGTACATCGAGACGGTGTGGTGGCTGCTGAAGCGGCTGCACGACAAGGCCCTGCTGTACCGCGGGCACAAGGTGCTGCCGTACTGCCCGCGCTGCGGCACGGCGCTGTCCTCCCACGAGCTCGCGCTGGGCTACGAGGAGGTCCAGACCAACTCGGTGTACGTCACGTTCCCACTGGCGCAGGACCCGAAGCGCCAGCTGCTCATCTGGACGACCACCCCGTGGACGCTGCTCGCGAACATCGCCGTGGCGGTCCACCCCGACCTCGAATACGGCGAGTACGACGTGAACGGGACCCACTACATCGTCGCCGTCGAGCGGGCGGGCGACGTGCACGTGGCCGGCCGGCCCCTCGGCCAGGCGCCGCGCGTGGCGGGCTATCACGGGCGCGACCTCGTGGGGCAGAAGTACGTCCGCCCGCTCGAGGTCGTGCCGCTGCCGCAGGAAGGCCAGCGGGCCATCGTGGTCGCGGGCGGGTTCGTCTCGGCCGAGGAGGGGACGGGGCTCGTGCACATGGCCCCCGCCTTCGGCGCCGACGACTACGCGGTGGGGCAGCAGTACGGCCTCGCGTTCGTGAACCCCGTCGCGCCCGACGGCACGTTCCAGGGCACGCGCTGGGAAGAGATCAACGGCCGGCTGGTCACCGACAAGGAGACGAACCGGCTGATCATCGAGCGCCTCAAGCACGAGGGGCGGTGGGTGGAGACCAGGCCCTACACGCACAGCTATCCCTTCTGCTGGCGCTGCGACTCGGCGCTCATCTACTACGCCCGCAGCTCGTGGTTCGTGCGCACGACGGCGGTGAAGACGCGGATGCTCGAGGTGAATGCGGAGATCGGCTGGCACCCGCCGGAGGTCGGGAGCGGGCGGTTCGGGGAGTGGCTTGAGAACAACGTGGATTGGGCGCTGTCGCGCGACCGCTACTGGGGCACGCCGCTCAACGTGTGGGAGTGCGAGCGGGAACGCGAGCACCGTGAGGTGATCGGCTCCTACGCGGAGTTGGCGGAGCGCTGGGGGGGGGGCAAACGGCTGCCGCCTGACTTCGACGCGCACAAGCCGCACATCGACGGCTACACCTGGCGCTGCCGCGAGTGCGGCGGCACCATGCGGCGCGTGTCGGAGGTGATCGACGCCTGGTTCGATTCGGGCGCGATGCCGTACGCCCAATGGCACTACCCGTTCGAGCACCAGGCGGACTTCAAGGCCCACTTTCCGGCGGACTTCATCTGCGAGGGCGTGGATCAGACGCGCGGCTGGTTCTACTCGCTGCTCGCGATCGGCGTGGCGGCGTTCGACGCGCTCGTCTACAAGCAGGTGATCGTCAACGAGCACGTGCTCGACGCGCAGGGCCAGAAGATGTCCAAGAGCCGCGGCAACGTGGTGAACCCGTGGCAGGTGATCGAGGCGTTCGGCGCCGACGCCGTCCGCCTGTTCCTCCTCGGGCAGAGCCAGGTGTGGGTGCGCAAGCGCTTCGACAAGGCGCAGATTCCCGACGTCGCCGGAGGGTTCCTGAACACGTGGCGCCACACCTACAAGTTCTTCGCCGACTACGTGGGCGATTGGACGCCGGAGAGCGGCGCGCCGCCCGTGGCGGAGCGCGCGCCCGCCGACCGCTGGGTGCTGGCGCGCCTCGACGAGGTCGTCGCGACGGTACGGGAGGCCTGGAACGGCTACGACGTGAGCGTGGGCGTGCGCGCGGCCATGGACTTCGTGGTGGACGACCTGTCGAACTGGTACGTGCGCACCAACCGGCCGCGCTTCTGGGCGCCCGATCGGGCGGCGGACCCGGCGTGCCTGGCGACCCTGCACGAGGCGCTCGTCACCACCGCGCGGGTGCTCGCGCCGGCGGCGCCATTTCTTGCGGACTGGCTGCATCGGGCGCTCACGGGAACCTCGGTCCACCTGGCGTCGTTCCCGGCCGATCAAGGGCGGCGCGAGCCGGAGCTGCTGCAGGCCATGGCCGCGGTCCGCAAGCTCGCGTCGCTCGCGCGCGCGGCGCGCGAGACGCGCGGGCTCGCCGTGCGCCAGCCCGTCGCGAAGCTCCAGGTGGCGGTGCCGGCCGCGGTGAAGGGCCGGGCCTTCGCGGACCTGTTAGATATCCTGGCCGCCGAAGTGAACACGAAGGGCGTCGAGGTGGCGGGATCGGACCACGAGCTCGTGCGCCTCAAGGGGAGGGCCGACTTCCGCAGCTTGGGCCGGCGCTACGGCAAGGACACGCCTCGCGCGGCGGCCGCCGTGTCCCAGCTCACGGCGGAGGCGCTGCAAGCCTTGGAACGTGGGGAGCTCGTGCGGGCGGGGGAGTTCGAGCTGCGGCCGGAGGACGTCACCGTCACGCGCGAGGTGGTGAGCGATTGGGCCGTCCAGGCCGACGGCCCGTACGTCGCGGCCGTGGATCCCCGGCTGTCGGAGGACCTGATCCAGGAAGGGCTGGCGCGCGAGCTGGTGAACCGCGTGCAGCGGCTCCGCAAGGAAGCGGGGTATGAGTACGCCACGCGCATCGAGCTCAGCGTGGCCGGCGCCGACGACATCGTGGCGGCCGTGTCCGCGTTTCAGGGCTTCGTGGCCGGCGAGACGCTCGCGCGCAAGGTACTCCTCGGCGCTGTGCTGCCGGAAGCGGATGTGACCCGTGAAGTGGATATTGAGGCGCGCCGGGTGACGATTGCGCTCCGGCGCCATGACGGACGAAAGGGCGGTACCCGATAATGCCGACGAAATCGAAAGCGAAAGCCACCAAGGGCCTCAACAAGAAACAGCTGGCCCACCTCGAGAAGCGGCTGCTGGAAGAGCGCGGCCGCGTGATGAAGGAGCTCGGCTACTACGACGAGTCCTTCAACTCGAGCCTCCAGGCGTCCGACGGCGACCTGTCGAGCTACTCGTTCCACATGGCGGACCAGGGGACCGACGCCATGGAGCGCGAGAAGGCGTTCCTGTTCGCCTCCCAGGAGGGCCGCTACCTGTGGCACGTGAACCAGGCGCTGCGGCGGCTGTACCAGGCTCCCGAGAAGTTCGGGAAATGCGAGCAGTGCGGCGAGGAGATCGGGTTCGAGCGCCTCGACGCGCTGCCCCACGCGCGGCTGTGCATCAAGTGCAAGGCCAAGGAAGAAGATGGCAAACGCCGCTGACCGTCGGCTGTTCTGGGTCACGGCGGCCGCGGTCGTCGCGGCCGACGTCGTCACGAAGCTGCTCGCCGAGTCGCTGCTCGCGCGGCATCTGCCGGTGCGGCTGATCGGCGACTACGTGCAGCTGCGGCTCGTCTACAACCAGTGCGCGGCGTTCGGGCTGTGTCTCGGCGCCTACTCGCGCTGGATTTTCTTCGCGCTCGCCATCGCCGCGCTGTTCGTGCTGCGCTCGATGGTCCGGTCCGCCCGCCCGGGAGACCGGTTCCGGCTGTTCGCCCTCGCGCTCGTCTGCGCCGGCGCCGTGGGGAACGTGGTCGACCGCATCCGCAGCGCCCAGGGCGTCGTGGACTTCGTCGACGTCGGCATCGGCGCGGCGCGCTGGCCGACGTTCAACGTCGCCGACTCGGCCATCACCGTCGGGGCGATCGCGCTCGCGGTCTCCCTCTGGCTCGAGGGCCGGCAGCAGCCCCGTGGGGAGGAGGCCCGGGCGGCGGAGCCGTGATGGCCGCCGTCACCTTCTGCATCGCCGTCCCGCAGACCGAGCGCCTCGACCGCTTCCTCGCGGACCAGCTCGCCCTTTCCCGCACCGTCGCCGCCCGCCTCATCGCCGACAAGCGCGTCACCACCGCCGGTCGGCCGCTCCGCGCGTCCGTGCAGCTCGAGCGCGGCGCCCTCGTTTCCGTGGAGCTCCCCCCGCCGGACGAGCCGCCGCCCAGGAGCTACGCCCCCGCGCACCGCGACCTGACGTTCGTCTACGAAGACGCGCACCTCGCGGTGCTCGACAAGCCCGCGGGCCTCGTGGTGCACCCGGGCCCGGGACACTGGGACGACACGCTCGTGAACGTGCTCGTGGGGCGGGGCACCGCGCTGTCGCAAGGCTGGGCCGAGGGGGCGGGCCGGGGGGGCCAGGGGGGCCGGCCCGGCATCGTGCACCGCTTGGACCGCGACACGTCGGGGCTGCTGCTGGTCGCGAAAACGGACGAGGCGCACCGCCGGCTGGCCCGGCTGATCGAGCGGCGCCAGGTCACCCGCGTCTACGCCGCGGTGGCCTGGGGCCACGTCGCGAAGAGCCCGGTGACGATCGAGGCGCCCATCATGCGCCATCCCAAGGACCGCAAGCGCATGACCGTGCTCGCCGGCGGGCGCCACGCCGTCACCCATGCCGTAGTCGTCGCGCGCTGGGCCCAGACCGATCTGCTGCGCGTCGCGCTCGGCACCGGCCGCACGCACCAGATCCGCGTGCATCTCGCCTACGTGGGACACCCGATCGTGGGGGACCGCGACTACGCCTTCGGAGGTAGCCGACGCGTCACCCCCAGCGAGCGCCGCGCCGCCGAGCGGCTGGAGGCGCGCGCCCCGCGACAACTGCTGCACGCCGCGCTGCTCTCGTTCCCCCACCCGGTCACGCAGCAGCAGGTCGTGCTGCGGTCCGAGTGGCCCGCCGATTTGCTTCCGGCGCTCGCGGAAGCGGCGGCCGATCCGAGTTTGCTTGCTCAACGCAACCCCTTGCAGTATCTTGGCTTCTTCGCTTCGGATGAGTGACGCCGGGGTCGTCCGACTGCTCATTTTTCGGGTGGGCCAGCTCCTCTGCGCGACCGAGGCGGAGCGGGTTCGCGAGATCCTGCCCCGGCTGGGCGCGACCCGGATTCCCGGCGCCCCCTCGGTCGTGGCCGGCCTGGTGAACGTGCGGGGGACCTTGGTCACGGTGGTGGAGGGGTGGCGAGCCCTGCGCCAGCCCGAGCCGGCCGCCGGCGGGGTGGACGGCACCACCGTGCTGCTCGAGGTGGACGCGGGGAAGGTCCTCGGCTTCACCGTGGACGAAGTGGTGGACCTCCTCGCGGTGAGCGGGGGGGCGCTGGAAGGCCGGCAGGCGCTGCCCGGCATTGATCCGACGCTGGTGCGGGCCGTCGGGCGCCGCGCCGGGCAACTCTTCGTGGTCCTCGATACCGACGCGCTGCTCAACCCCATTCTGTCTTCCTAGGGAGGGTGTGTGAGCCACACTGTCCTCGTCTGCGACGACGCCATCTTCATGCGGACGATGATCAGCGACATCCTGGCGCAGGCCGGCTTCGAGGTCGTGGGAGAAGCCGAGACCGGCTCGCAGGCGGTCGAGCGGTACAAGCAGCTCAAGCCCGACCTGGTCACGATGGACATCGTGATGCCGGACATGGGCGGCATCGACGCGGTGCGGGAGATCGTGAAGCACGACCCCGACGCGAAGATCCTGATGTGCAGCGCGATGGGTCAGCAGGCCCTCGTGGTCGAGGCGATCCAGGCGGGCGCGAAGGATTTCGTGGTGAAGCCGTTCCAGCCGTCGCGCGTGCTCGAGGCCGTGCAGCGCGTCCTCGGCTGATTCCATGGATCTGTCGCAGTACGCCGACCTGTTCCTGGCCGAGAGCCGGGAGCACCTGAGCGCCTGCAACCAGCTGCTGCTTGAATGGGAGCGCGCCCCCGCCAGCCACGCGCCGGTGGCCGGGGTGTTCCGCGCCGTGCACACCGTGAAGGGCATGGCGGCGACGATGGGCTACGCCCGCGTCACCGACCTCGCGCACCGCACCGAGAACCTGCTCGACCTGCTGCGCCGCGGCGCGCGCCCCGCGACCGACGAGTTGTTGCAGCTCTTGTTTCGAGCGCGCGACGCGCTGGAGCGCGCGGTCGAGCTGTCGGTGGTGGGACGCGAGGACGAGCTGGACGTGGCCGAAGTTGTCGCGGACCTGGACCGCGCCGCCACCCAGGTCGCCGGGGCGGGTGGGGCGGGTGGGGCGGGTGGGGGGGGTGGGGGGGGGGGGGGGGGGAGGGGGGGGGAGGCCGCGGCCGCGCCATACCCGTACCGGATGCTCCGCCGGTGGGCGAGGCGGCTCCCCCCCCGGTCACACCGGGCGCCGCCGGGCGGCTGGTACAGGTGACGCTGCGCAGCGAGGCGCCGCTCAAGGGCGGGCGTGCGTTGCTCGTCCTCAAGAAGGCGCAGGCGCTGGGGCCGGTGCACAGCGTCACACCCGCCCCCGCGGCGTTCGAGGCGGAGGACTTCGACGGCCGCTTCAGCTTCCGGCTCGACGCGGCGGCGCCGCCGGCCGAGGTCGAGCGCGCGGTGCGCGCGGCGGGGGACGTCGACCACGTCTCGGTCGGCGGGGGCGGGGTGGAGGTCCGCCCCGCGGCCCCGGGCGCGGCCCCGCTCGAGGAGCCTGTTCCTCCGAAGAGCCGCCACATCCGAGTAGACCTGCGGCGGCTCGACGGGCTGATGGATCTGATCGGCGAGCTCGTGACGGCGCGGGGGCGGCTCAACCAGGTGGCCGCGGAGCGCCGCGATCCCGCGATCGACGACGTGGCGATCCACATCTCCCGGCTCTCCTCCGACCTCCAGGCGGAGATCATCCAGGCGCGGATGACGCCGGTGTGGCAGGTATTCGACCGCTTCCCCCGCCTGGTGCGCGATCTCGCGCGGGAACTGGGCAAGCAGGTGGCGTTCCGCGTGGAGGGCAAAGAGATCGAGCTCGACCGCGCCATCCTGGACGAGCTGGGCGACCCGCTGCTCCACCTGCTGCGCAACGCGGTGGACCACGGCATCGAGGCGCCCGCCGAGCGACGGCGCCACGGCAAGCCCCCGGAGGGCGAGATCGTGCTGGCCGCGGTGCGCGAGCGGGCGAGCGTCGCCATCACCGTCTCGGACGACGGGCGCGGCATCGATCGCGCCAGGATCCTGGAGCGCGCGCGGCGCGAGGGCGTGGTTGATGCGCACGCCGACGCGCTGTCCGACGACCAGCTGCTGCGGGTGCTTGCCCGGCCCGGGTTCTCGACGGCGGAAGCGGTGACGAGCGTCTCGGGCCGAGGAGTGGGGATTGACGTGGCGGCGACGCGCGTCCGCGCGCTGGGCGGCTCGATCGACATCCGGTCGGAGCCGGGCAAGGGGACGGTGTTCGTGCTGCGGCTTCCCGTGACGCTCGCGATCGTGCGCGCGCTGATCGCCGGGGTCGGCAAGGAGCGCTACGCGCTGCCGCTCACGTACGTGGCGGAAACGGTGGAGCTCAGCGCCCAGGCCACGACTACGGTGGAGGGCCGCGAAGCGATCGTGCTGCGCGACCGGGTGGTGCCGCTCGTGCACCTGCGGCGGCTGCTCGGCGTGGCGGGCGATCCGCCGCTGCGCGCGCCCGTCATCGTGCTGGAGATGGGGGAGCGGCGCGCGGGGCTCGTGGTGGACGGCATGCTTGGGCAGCACGAGATCGTCGTGAAGGGCTTCGACGCGCCCCAGGGCACGCTCCCGGTGTTCAGCGGAGCGACCATCATGGGCGACGGGATCCCGGCGTTGATCCTCGACGCCGGTGGGCTCCTGTAAGGGGGGGAGGCGAGATGGAGGACGTCCGGGACCTGAAAGAGCTCCAGATCGACGCGCTGCGCGAGGTGGCGAACATCGGCGCCGGCCACGCCGCGACGGCGCTGTCGCAGCTCACCAACCGCAGGATCATGATCAGCGTGCCGCAGATCAACATCGCGCGGCTCGAAGAAGTCCCGGACCTGCTCGGCAACCCGCAGGACGTCGTCGCCGCCGTGCTGATGCACATGCTGGGGGATTTGACGGGACGCACCCTGCTGCTCTTCCCGGAGGCGGTGGGGCGGCGGCTGTGCGACATGCTGCTGCGGCGGCCGATCGGCACGACGAACGTGTTCGACGCGCTCGAGCAGTCGTGCCTCAAGGAAGCCGGCAACATCCTGTCCGGCGCCTACATGAACGCGCTGTCCGACTTCATGGGGATGCTGCTGCTGCCGTCCGTGCCGAGTCTCGTGGTGGACCTCTCCGCGGCGGTGCTCACGACCACGTACCTCAACTTCGGGCACGAGCGCGACTTCGTGTTCTGCGTCGAGACCGAGTTCCACATCGACTCGGCCGAGGGGCTGCGGGGGCACTTCCTGCTGCTCCCCGATCTGGCGTCTCTCAAGGCCATCTTCGACGCCATCCGCCTGACCTGACCCGTGACGGCGCCGGCGCTCTCGGAACGCGACCTCGCCGTCCTCCGATCCTTCGCCCGCCGGATCGACCCCTCGGACGCCGGGGCCCACAACAACCTCGGCGTCCTCTACTACCAGAAGGGGCTGGTGGAGGACGCGATCGCGGAGTTCACGCGCGCCCTCGAGCTCGACCCCAAGATGCAGGTCGCGCAGCGCAACTTGGAGATCGCCTACCACGACACCGGCTATTACGACCGGCGCGTGGCGCAGCTGCGCGAGCGGCTGCGCAGCGCCCCCGACGACCGTGACGCGCGGTGGGAGCTGGGGCGCGCCTATGCGATCCTCGGGTCGCACGAGCTGGCCACCGCCGAGTTCGAGCAGCTGCTCGCGCACCGCTCGGACGACGTGGCGGCCATCATCCAGCTCGGCCTCGCCGAGAAGAACCGCGGCCGGCCCGAGACGGCCACCGACTGGTTCCTGCGCGCGGTGGAGCTCGACCCCGACTCGAGCGTGGTGCAGTTCTATCTCGGCGAGATCTATTACAGCCGCGGGTTGAACAGCGAGGCGCTCGCCGCCCTGGAGCGGGCCGTGGAGCTGAACCCCGATAACGCGAACGCGCACTACCTCATGGCGTTCGTGCTCGGCGATATGGGTCGCCACCAGGACGCGCGCGCCGCGTCGAAGCGCGCGATCCAGCTCAACCCGCCGCTCGCGCGCGCCCAGACGAACCTCTCGCTGGAGCGCTACAACGCCGAGCGCAAGAGCCGCGAGCAGCGCCAGCGCCAGATGCCGGAGCCCCAGGTGGTCGAGGGCAACGCGCTGGCGCACTACAACCTCGGCCTCGCGTTCCGCCAGAAGGGCTACTACAACGAGGCGCTGCGCGAGTATCGCCTCGCGCTCGAGCGCGGCGAGGATCGCCGCCTCACGCTGCAGGCGATGGCCGAGGTGCACCTCCTGAAGCGGGACTTTCCCAGCGCCCTGGAGCTGTACGAGACGCTGCTGCGCGAGGTCCCCGACTCGCCCAAGCTGTGGAACGAGCGGGGCGTGGTGCTGCACCAGGGCGGCCGCTCGGACGACGCGCTCGCGTCGTACAAGCAGGCGGTGGAGGTCGACCCGAAGTACGCGCTCGCGTGGAACAACCTGGGGGTGGTCGAGGCCCACACCCGGGACACCGACGGGGCGATCGAGGCGTTGCGCACCGCGCTCCAGCTGCAGGGGACGTTCAGCGCCGCGCGCCTCAACCTGGCGCTGCTGTTGTACCAGCTGCGGCGCTTTCAGCTCTCGCTCGAGGCGTACCGCCAGGTGCTCGCCACTGAGCCGCGCTCGGCGCCTGCGTGGAACGGGGTGGGGCTCGTGCTGGTCGAGCTGAAGCGCTTCCCGGACGCGCGCAACGCGTTCGCGCGCGCCGTCGAGGCCGACCCCGAGCACGCGGGGGCGCACTACAACCTGAGCTTCACCCTCTCGAACCTGGGCGACTTCGACGGGGCGCTCCGCGCCACGAAGCGCGCCCTCGAGCTCGACCCCTACTACGTGTCGCAGAAGTTTCAGCTCACGATCGACCTGCAGTACGAGCGCGCGACGATCGGCATCGCGCCCGAGATCTCCGCCGACGTGACGGCCGAAACGATCGGCGAGGACTTCGCGTTCGACCAGCGGCTCCTCGACAACATCTTCCAGGAGCTCGCGCCGGTGGCGCCCCCGCGCGCCGTGGCCCAGCCGGCCGCCGACGACCCGCTCGCGCTGGCGCGTGACTACGTGAGCAAGGGACTGATGGACGTGGCCGCGGCGGAGGCGGTGCGTGCGGTGCAGCGTGGCGCGAATCGCGCCGAGGCGGCCGTGCTCCTGGGCGACATCTTCGCGAAGCGGGGCCTGTACGGCGAGGCGCTGGAGCGCTACCGCGAAGCGCGCGCGCTCGAGCCGCAGCGCGCCGACGCGCTGCTCGGCGAGGTGAAGGCGCTCTTCGCCCTGGGCGGCGAGCGCGCCACGGAGGCGCGCGCCCTGGCGGAGCAGCTCCTCACGCTCACCCCCGAAGACGTGGAGGCCCTCGTGGCAGTGGCGCGCGGGCGCGCCGCGGCCGGCGACGCGGCGGGGGCGCTCACCGCGCTGCACCAGGCGCAGACGCGCGAGCCGGGGCGGGCTGATCTGCACAAGCTCCAGGGCGACGTGGCGCACAAGGTCGGCGACAAGCGCGGGGCGCTCGCCGCCTACCGGGCGGCGCTGGAGCTGGATCCTGGCTACGTCCAGGTCTGGCTCGACCTGGGGCGGCTGCACGAGGAAAAGGAAGACTGGAGCGAGGCACAGCAGAGTTACGAGCGCGCGCTCGACGTCCTGCCCACCTTCCACGAGGCCGCGCTGGCGCTGGCGGACCTGCTGCGGCGCTCCGGCCGCCTGCGCCAGGCGGTCAGCCGTCTCGCCGAGATGCTGGAGCAGGACCCGTACGACTTACCGGCGCTGCTGTGCCTCGGGCGCGCGCTGCTCGACGACAAACGGGACGCGCACGCGCTCGAGGCGTTCTGGCGCGTGCTCAAGTTCGACCCCGACCACGTCGAGGCCTTGTTCCAGGCGGGGGTGGCGCTCGCGCGGCTGCACCGCTACGGCGAGGCGGTGCAGACCTGGGAGAAGGTGACGCGGCTCGATCCCGCCGGGCCGTTCGCGCAGCGCGCGCGCATGCACGCGCGCACCGCGCTCGACCTGCAGCACATCTTCGCGTCGGACGCGGCCTGACCCATGGCGATCGAAGGCCCGCTCCGCGAGCTCGGGATCCACGACGTGTTCCAGCTCCTGGATCTGAGCCGGAAAACGGGGGTGCTACGCGTCACCTCGGACCTGCGCCACAACGCGGGCACGATCTATTTCGAGGACGGGACGATCATCTTCGCCGAGATCCGCTCCAACCCGCACCCGCTGGGCGCGCTGTTGCTGCGCACCGGCAAGATCACCGAGGCCGACCTCGAGCGCGCGCGCGACATGCAGCAGCGTCAGGGGGACTCCCGCCGCCTGGGCGAGATCCTCGTCTCGCTCGGCGCCCTCACGCGGCGCGAGCTGCAACGCCAGGTGCGCTTCCAGATCGAAGAGGTGGTGTTCGAAGTGATGAGCTGGCGCGAGGGCTACTTCTCGTTCACCGAGGGGCCGCTCAGCGACGTCGCCACCGAGACCGCCGTGCGCATTCCCACGGAGGCGCTCCTCATGGAGGGCGCGCGGCGCATCGACGAATGGTCGCGCATCGAGAGCCGCATCCCGCACCTGGGCGTCGTCCCGATGCTCGCACCGCCCCAGGAGGGCGGGGAGGGGGAGCTCGACCTGTTGCCGCCCGAGTGGGAGATGCTGGCGATGATCGACGGCGCGCGCGACGTGCGCGCCATCGCGGCCGAGCTGGGCCGCTCGGAGTTCGAGGTGGCCAAGACGCTGTTCGGGCTCGACAGCGCGGGCATCGTCGTGCTGGCGGATCCCGGCACCGCGAAACGCGAGCGCTCCAGCCTCGCCGCCGACCTGGCGGAGCTGGTGGCGCAGGCGGAGGACGCGCTCGCGCGGCGCGACTTCGAAGGCGCGCGCGCGGCCGCCGAGCAAGCGGCGGGGGCCCACCCCCACGACGCCGCGATCCACCTGCTGCTCGGCCGGATCGGGCTCGCCGCGGGGCGGGGTGCCGAGGCGGTCGAGGAGCTGCGCCGCGCGCTGCGGCTCGATCCCCTGCTCGTCGGCGCCCATCGCGTGCTGGGCTACGCGCTCGTCGCCACCGGGCGCTTCGCGGAAGCGGTGGAGCAGTGGGACCAGTGGGAGCGGCTCGCCGGGAGCTCCGAAGCGGAGCTGGCGCAGCGCGACGCGGTGCAAAGCGCCAGGACGGCGGCGCAGACCCTCGCCGGCACCGGGACTCGCATCCATGGCTGACGACGTCAAGGCGCTCTCCACCCAGCTCGCCCAGGACCCGGACAGCCTGGTGTTCCTGCGCCTGGGGGAGCTGCTGCGACAACGGCGGCAGCTCGACGCCGCACACCGCGTGGCGTTGACCGGACTGGAGCGCCACCCCCACCTCGCGGACGCGCACGATCTGTATGCCCGCATCCTCGCCGACAAGCGCGACTACGAGCGCGCGTTCGACGAGTGGGACATGGCGCGGCGCATCGCGCCGGACCACGTGGGGGCGCTGAAGGGGCTCGCGTTCCTTTATTTCAAGGTAGGAGACGTGCAGCAGGCCGCCGTCCACCTCGAGGCGGCGCAGCGCGTCGCCCCGGACGATCCGGGCATCGCCCAGGCGCTGGCCCTGGCCCGGGGGGGCAGCGGCCAGGCCGCGGCGGCTGAGCAGGCGCTCGCGCCCTCCCCGCCTCCGGTCGCCGCCTCCGCGCCCGAGCCGCTCGAGGAGAAACAGGTATTCGCGGGGCTCGAGGGTGCCCACGAGGGGTTGCTGCTGCTCGACGCGTCGGGCCGCGTGCTGGGCGGCGCCCTCAAGGACCCGGGGGGGGCACGCGACGTGACCGACGCCGTCGCGGCGTATCTGGCGGGCGTCTCTCAGGAGGCCGCGCGCACCGCGAAGCTGCTGACCCTCGGTGGGTGGACCGCCCTCGCCGCCGAGGGCAAGCAGGGGCACGTGCACCTCACGGCGCTCGCGGGCGACGTGCTGCTGCTGGTGGTGCGCGACCGCTCGGTCCCCATGGGACGGCTGGCGGTCATCGCGCAGCGCGCCGCCGGCGCGGCGCGCCGCTGGCTGGAGCAGCAGCGGTGAGCGCCGCGCCCGCGGGGTACGGGCAGGCGCTGGACCTGGTCACGCGGGTGCGCGGCGTGCGCGGCGCGATGCTCGTCTCCGCGGACGACGGGATCGTCGTCGCCGAACAGCTGATGGAGGGGATCAAAGGAGCCGCGGTGGCGGCGCTCGCCGGGAGCGTCGCGAGCCGACTGGGGCGCGCCCTGGAGGCCGCGGGGCTGGGCGCGGGCGTCTTCTGGCACCTGCAGGCGGAGCAGGGGGCGCTGCTCGTCGTCGGGGCGCCTTCGGGGATCCTCGTGGTGGCGGTCGCGGAGCCGGACGTGAACGTAGGCCTCGTGCGCCTGGAGCTGCTGCGGGCGGCGGAGGTGGTCGCATGACGACCCGCGCCGTCGAAGCCTGGACCCTGGAGCCGCTGGTCAAGTTCGTGAAGGAAGCCGGCGCGCGCCTGGTCCTGGTGATGACGTCCGCGGGCCAGGTGTTGGCGCAGCACGGCTTCTCGCGCGCGGTGGACGTGATGTCGGCGGCGGCCCTCGGCGCCGCCATCATGGCGTCGACCGAGCAGATCGCCCGAGAGCTCCGCCAGACGCCGTTCGCGGCCCTGAACCACCAGGGCCAGCGACACGGGATCTTTCTCGCCGGCGTGGCGACGAGTCGGGGCCGGCTCGTGACGCTCGCCGTGTACGACCTCGACGTTTCGTCGCTCGGGCTGGTGCAGTTATTCTTTGAGCAGCTCGCCGCCGATCTGCAGGCGGCGAGCCCCAAGGACAGCGTTCCCAAGCAGGTGCTGGCGGCGGACTTCGAGCGTGACCTGACGGACAGCTTGAACACGCTCTTCGGGAGGTAGGCCCGTGTCGCTGGTCAACTTCACGATGCGCGAGATCACCTGCAAGATCGTGTATTACGGGCCGGGGCGATCGGGGAAGACGACCAACCTGCACTACATCTACGGCCGGGTGCCCGACGCGCGCCGCGGGCGCATGGTATCCCTCGCCACCCAGACCGACCGGACGCTGTTCTTCGATTTCCTGCCGATCGACCTCGGGCAGATCTCGGGGTTCACGACGCGGTTTCAGCTCTACACCGTGCCCGGCCAGGTGTACTACAACGCCACCCGGCGGCTCGTGCTCCAGGGGGCGGACGGGGTCGTGTTCGTCGCCGACAGCCAGGCGCGCCAGCTGGACGAGAACCTGGAGAGCCTCCAGAACCTGCAGAGCAATCTGCTCGAGCACGGCGTGGACATCCGCACCGTGCCGCTCGTGATGCAGTACAACAAGCAGGACCTGCCGCGGGAGCTGATCCTCTCGGGGGCCGACCTGGACGACGCGCTGAACTTCCGCGGGGTGCCGAGCTTCTCGGCCGACGCGCTGCACGGGCAGGGGGTGTTCGAGACCCTGAAGGGCATCTCCGAGCTCGTGCTGAAGAAGCTCGCGGCGGGCAGCGCCGCATGACGACCGCGCTCCATCCCAAGTACTCGTTCGATACGTTCGTGGTGGGGGCGGCGAACCGCCTCGCCGTCACCGCGGGGCGCACGGTGGCCGAGAACCCCGGCACGGCGTACAACCCGCTGTTCATCTACAGCGGCTCCGGGCTGGGCAAGACGCACCTGCTCATGGCCGTCGGTCATGCGGCGAAGAAGGCGGCGCCGGCGCTGAGCATCGAGTACCTGACGCTCGACGAGTGGGTCGAGGCGTTCCACGCCGCCATCGCGGCGGGACAGGGCGACGCGTTCCGCCGCCGCTTCCAGAACGTGGACGTGCTGCTCGTGGACGACGTGCAGTTCCTCACGAACCGCAAGGAGATGCAGTCGGAGCTGCTGCGCCTCACGGAGGCACTGCAGACGGCGGGCCGGCAGATCGTGCTCACGAGCGACCGGCCGCCGCCCCAGATCGCCGATCTCGACGAGCGACTCATCTCGCGGCTCTCAGGCGGCCTGGTCGTGGACATCGGCGTCCCCGACTACGAGACGCGCGTGGCGATCCTGCGGCGCAAGTCCGAGGAGCGCGGGGTGCGCTTCGACCCGGGCGTGCTCGAGACGGTCGCCGGCGCGGAGTTCGCCAACGTGCGCGAGCTGATGGGTGCGCTCAATCGGCTCGTTGCCTTCCAGGCGGTGAACGAGGCCTCGGTGACGCCCGAGACGGCGAAGCGGATTCTCGGGCTCAGCCCGGCCGCCGCCCCCGTCGCCGCTGCTGCCTCGAGCGGGGGGCCGGGGAGGCCGGGGGGGGCCGACGAATTCGGGGCGTTCCTCGCCGACGTCACCGTCACGGTCGGGAAGGCGGTCGAGGCGTGGCGGGCCCGCGTGACGGAGGCGATGCTGCGTTGGGAGGGGGAGGGCTACCGCACGCAGCGGCTCGAGGCGCTGCTCAAGCAGGAGGCGCCCGCCGCGGTCGACGCCGCGATCACCGAGTTCGCGCACGACGTGGAGCGACTCAAGGCGCTCGAGTCCGAAGTCGCCCAGTTCGATCCCGAGGCCGCGGGCCACAGCGTATTCCGCGATCCGGAGCGCATGGGTGAAGCGGAGCAGGCGGCGGCCAGGGTGCGCGAGGGCGGGGCGCCGCCGCCCGGGCCGTCGGCGGCCTTTCCGCTCGTGGCGTTCGCGGTGGGGCCCTCGAATCAGGTCGCGGTGAGCGCCGCGCGGGCCGTGCTCGAACACCCCGGCAAGAAGTACAACCCGCTCGTGCTGGTGGGGAAGAGCGGCCTCGGCAAGACGCACCTGCTCAACGCCATCGGGCTCGAGCTGGCGCGGAAGCGGGGTGCGGTCGTGGCCTGCCTCTCGACCCAGGCGTTCATCGACGAGCTGATCGCGGCGATCGACGGCAACCACGTGGACTGGTGGCGGGCCCGCTACCGTCGCGCCACGGCGCTGCTGCTCGACGACATTCATCTGATCGCGGGGAAGGAGCGGACCCAGGAGGAGCTCTTCAACCTCTTCAACCTGCTGCAGGACCAGGACCGCCAGCTGGTGTTCACCGCGCCGACGCCGCCCAACACGCTCGTCGGCCTCGAGGAGCGGATCGCGTCGCGGCTCGAAGGCGGGCTCGTGGCCGAGCTCACGGAACCGGATCGCGACGTGAAGCGGACCGTGCTCGAGCGGCTGCTCACGCTGCAGGGCATCAACGCCGAGCCGGCGCTGATCGACTACCTCGCCGACCGGCATGCCGACTCGGTGCGCGGCCTGGTCGCCGGGGTCCAGCGCGTGGTGAGCGCCGCCGCCGCGCAGGACGCGCCCGTGAGCGCGGGGCTCGCGCGCGAGGTGCTCGAAGGCCAGGCCCCGCGCGAGGCGCGGCGCAGCGCCGGCCTGCGCACCAGCGGCCTCGTCGTCTCGAGCCTGGGCGGGATCAAGAGCCGGGAAAAGATGGTGTGGGATTGGACGGATCCCACCGACCGCGTGATCGAGGAGTTCCGCTGATGGCCATCAAGGGCTCGCTCAAGGAGGCCTCGCTTCCCGACGTGCTGCAGCTCCTGGCGCTCGGGCAAAAGACGGGGTGTCTCTCCATCGCCGACCGCTCGAACTTCGGCTACATCTACTTCGACAAGGGCCGCATCTGCTACGCGTCGATCGTGAATCGGCGCGACCGCTTGGGCGACATCCTCGTGAAGCACGAGAAGATCACCTCGGAGCATCTCGACGCGGCCATCCACCGGCAGAGCAAGGAGCACGGCAAAAAGCTCGGTGAGATCCTGGTCGGCATGGGGGTGATCACGCAGGCGGACCTCGAGCGCTACATGCGGGTGCAGATCGAGGAGTCGGTGTTCTACCTGTTCACCTGGACCCAGGGGACGTTCAACTTCGAGGCGGACATCCGCCCCGAGCGCCAGGATTTCCTCGTCTCGATCAACCCGGAGTCGCTGTTGCTCGAGGGGGCGCGGCGCGTCGACGAGTGGAGCCTGATCGAGAAAAAGATTCCGTCGTTCGACCTGATCTTCGTCGTGGACAAGGATCGGCTCGCGATCAGCGAGGGGAAGCTCACCGACACCCAGGAGCGGATCCTGCCCCTGCTCGACGGCTCGCGCGGCGTGAACCAGGTGATCGAAGACTCGGGGCTCGGCGAGTTCGAGATCGGCAAGGCGCTGTACGGGCTGATCACGGCGGGGTTCGTGCACCGCGCGGGCCGCACCGCGTCGGCCGTCGACGCGCAGGTCACCGACGCGCGCGTCGAGGAGCACCGCAATCTCGGGATCGCCTTCTACAAGACCGGCATGCTGGACGAAGCGGCGCGCGAGTTCCGGCGCGTGGCCGAACTGCGGCCCGGCGAGGCCAATGCGCACTTTTACATGGGGCTCGTGGCGCTGCGCCAGGCGCGCTGGCGCGAGGCGATGGAAGCGCTGCGGCTCGCGGCGGAGAAGGGTGGCGGGCGGCCGGCGGTGTTCCACAACCTGGGGTTCGCCTACGAGCAGTTGGGGCGACTCGACGAGGCGGAGGCGGCGTACGGCGAGGCGGCGGCCCGCGCCAAGACCGATCCCAAAATCTATCTCGGCTGGGGCGTCGTGGCCTTGAAGCGCGGCGACGCCGCCGGCGCGGCGGGGCGGCTGGACCGCGCCCGGGAGCTGTTCGGCCGGGTGCCGCCCCCGGCGTGGTTCTGGGCCCGCGCGCTCGTCGCCGCGAGCGCCGGCGAGTTCCCGCTCGCCGAGCAGCTGGCACACGAGGGCGCGGAGGCCTACCCCTCCCACGCCGCGCTGCAGAACAACCTCGCCGTGCTGCGGGAGCTGGCCGGCGACCTGGCGGCCGCGGAGGACCTGATTCGCGCGGCGCGCAAGGGCGAGCCCTCCCTGCCGCAGCTCTCCAAGAACCTCGGCGATCTCGCCTACCGCGGGTCGCGCTACGACGAAGCGTGGGACGCCTACAGCCGCGCGGTCGAGCTCGCGCCCGACCTCGGGGACGACGTCTACTTCAAGCTCGGCAACATCGCGTACAAGCGGAACGACCGCGACCTGGCGGCTCAGCTGTGGCGCAAGGCGCTGGAGATCAATCCCAAGCACGAGCTCGTCAAGGCCAATCTGGATACGTTGAGCGCGCTGTCGTGACGGCGGAGCAGGACGAGCGGGCGTTTCGGGCGCTCACCCAGAAGATCACGCGGGCGCGCGGCCTCGCCTGCGACGCGTACAAGGACCGCTGCCTGCGGCGCCGCATCGGGGTGCGGATGCGGGCGCGCGGCGTCCACACCTTCGCGGACTACGGCCGCGTGCTCGACGCGGACGCGCGCGAGTACGACCTGCTGCTCGACGCGCTGACCATCAACGTCACCAAGTTCTTCCGCAACGTGGAGACGTGGCGCGCGCTCGCGCCGCGCCTCGAGGCGTTGTGGCGCGAGCGGCAGGGCCGGGTGCGCGCCTGGTCTGCGGGGTGCGCCTCGGGCGAGGAGCCCTACACCGTCGCGATCGCGCTCGCCGAGGCGGCCCGCGCCACCGGCCAGGACGCGCTGCTCGCGCGCGCCCGCGTGGATGCGACCGACATCGACCGGGCGAGCCTGGAGCGCACCCGCGCCGCGGAGTTCGCCGAGGCGACGTTCAGCGAGATGCCCGCGGAGCTGGTGCGCCGGTACTTCACGGCCGAGGCGCCCCGCCGGCCGCTCCCGGAGCTGCAGGGCCTCGTGCACGTCGCCAAGCACGACCTCACCACCGAGCCGCCCCCCGACCCGCCGTACGACCTCATCGTGTGCCGCAACGTGGTGATCTACTTCGACCGCCCGATGCAGGAGCGGCTGTTCGCGCAGTTCGCGGCCGCGCTCAGCCCGGGCGGCATCCTGCTGCTCGGCAAGGTCGAAACCCTGTTCGGCCCGGCGCGCGACCGGCTGGTGCTCGAGGAGCCGCGGGAGCGCATCTACCGGAGATCGGAGGCGTGAAGGAGCGCATCGTGCAGGTGGCCGACTGGGCCGCCGAGCGGGGTGACGCGATCATCGTGACGCTCGGCCTCGGCTCGTGTGTGGCCATCATGCTGCACGACCCGCAGGCGTGCGCGGGGGCGATGGCCCACATCCTCCTGCCGTCCCGGAGCCTCGCACGCGACACGACCAATCCGGCCAGGTTCCCCGAGACGGCAGTCCCGCTCCTCGTCGAGCGACTCACGACTCTGGGTGCCGAGCCCCGGCGCCTCGTCGCCAAGCTCGCCGGGGGCGCCAGTATGTTCGCGCAGCTCATGACGCCGGGCACGATCCAGATGGGCGAGCGCAACATCGTGGCGGCGCGCGAGGCCCTGCGGCAGGCGGGGATCCCCGTGACGCGCGAGGCGGTGGGCGGGGGGGCGGGGCGGTCGGTGCGGTTCCACGTGGCCGACGGACGCGTCGAGATCCGGGCGGTGGGCGCCGATGCCATCGTCATCTGACCGCCGCCCCAGCGTCCTGGTCGTGGACGACAGCGCGCTGTTGCGCCGCGTCCTGAGCGACGTGCTGGGCGGGACGGGCGGGGACGGGGAATTTCGCGTCGTGGCCACCGCGCGGGACGGGCTCGACGCCGTGCGCAAGGTGCATCAGCACGACCCCGACGCCGTGACGATGGATCTCGAGATGCCGGAGCTCGACGGCCTGGGCGCAATCGGCTACATCATGTCGGAGGCGCCGCGGCCGATCGTCGTGGTGAGCGCGCATGCGGGCCCGGGCACCGGGGCGGCGATCCGCGCCCTCGAGCTGGGCGCCGTGGAGATCGTCGCCAAGCCCGACGAGGCGAACCGCGCGGCGCTGCTGCGGATGGCGCCCGCGCTCCGCGCCGCGGTGCGCCGCGCCCTGGCGGCCGACGTGTCGCGCGTGCCGGTGATGGCGCGGCCGCCCACCCACGCCCCCCGTGGCCCCGAGGTCGGGCTGCGGCCCCGCGCGCGGTTCGCCGTCGCCATCGCCGCGTCGACCGGCGGCCCGCGCGCGCTCGCGGAGGTGATCCCGCGCCTCCCCGTGGGCCGGCGCGCCGCCGTGCTCATCGTGCAGCACATGCCGCCCGACTTCACCCGATCCCTCGCCGAGCGCCTCGATTCGATGAGCGCGCTGCACGTGGTCGAGGCGGACCACGGCGCGCCGCTCGTCGCCGACACGGCATACGTGGCCCCAGGCGATTATCATATGCGGGTGGTCCCCGCGCCCGACGGCCCCGCGATCGCGCTCGACCAGGAGGCCCCCATCTGGGGAGTGCGCCCCGCGGCCGATCCCCTGTTCCGCTCGGTGGCGCAGGTGTTCGGGCCGCGCAGCGTGGGCGTCGTGCTCACGGGGATGGGCCGGGACGGGGCGGACGGCGTGCGCGCCATCCGCGCGGCGGGCGGCGGTGGCATCGCGCAGGACCGAGAATCGGCGGTGATCGCTGGTATGCCGACGGCGGCGGTGCAGCTCGGGGGTGCGGACGCGGTGTTGCCCCTGGGACAGATCGCCGACCGGATCGTGAGCGAGCTCGCGGCGCGGGGAGCGATCGCGCAATGAGTCGGGGCTATCTGTTGGTCCGCGTCGACGGCAAGGCGTACGGCCTGCCGCTCGCCCGCGTGGTCGAGGTGGGCGACCTGGGCGACGTGCTCGACGTGCCGCGCGCCCTCCCCGCGATGCGGGGGCTCACGCCGCTGCGCGGGCGGTTGGTGCCGCTCGTCCACCTGGGCGCGCTGATGGGCGAGCGGCCGGCACCGGCGGGGCGGGGGCGTGCGGCGGTGCTGGTGGAGATCGGCGCCGGCGAAGGCATCCGCCACGTGGCGTTCGAGGTGGACGATGCCGACGACGTTGTGCGCGAGGCGGCGCTGCCCGTGCCGCAGGGGGAGTCGCTGCGCTGGGCCAGCGCGGTAGCGCGGCGCCGCGGCGTGCTCGTGCCGATCCTCGATCTCGAGGCGCTGGGAGACCGCATCGGATGACCACAGGCGACGACGTCCAGCTCGTCACCTTCAAGGTGGCCGGTCAGGACTTCGCGTTCAACATCTTCCAGGTGGAGCGGATCCTCCGCTACGAGGCGCCGGCGCCGCTCCCCAAGGCCCCCGACTTCCTCGAGGGCGTGCTGCAGTACCAGGGCACCGCGGTGCCGCTCATCGACCTGCGCAAGCGGCTCGGCGTGGCGGCGCCGCACCGCGAGGAGACGCGCACCGTGATCCTCGAGTGGGACGGCGGCAACATCGGCATCGTGGTCGACGCCGTCACCGAGGTCCTGCAGCTCGCCGCCACCGAGGTCACCGCGCCGCCCGGCCTCGTCAAGGGGCTCGCCGCCGACTACATCACGGGGCTCGTCGTGAAGAACGGCCGCACGATCATCGTCCTCAACACCTCGCGGCTGCTCTCCTCCCAGGAGAAGCTGGCGCTCGAGACCGCGGTCCAGGAGAAGGCGCAGGCCTGATGGTGGATTCCCCCCTCCCGGCCCTACGGCGCGAGTACGACCAGATCGTGCGGCAGCTCGACCAGGTGACCGCGGGCGCGGAGCGCGAGGCGGTGAAGCGCCAGATCATCGCCTACTTCAAGCAGGTGGATGCGCTGATCGGCGAGCTCACGGCGCTCAAGGACGACGTGCGCAAGCTGGTGGACCGCTACAAGCAGGTCGGCACGTCCACGGCGGAGGCCTCCGCGCCCGAGTTCAGCGGGGTGCGGCCCGCCGTGCACGCCGACCACATCGGCGCGTCCACGTTCATCGAAAAGGGATGGAGCCTCATCTCGCTCGGCGACTATACCGGCGCGATCCAGGCGTTGTCGCGGGCGCTGCAGCTTTCCCCCGGGGAGACGCAGGCGGAGTCGCTGCTCGGCTGGGCCCAGATGCTGCACGAAGACTACGACGACGCGCTCGCGACCTTCCAGAAGGTCCTGATGAAGGAGCCGGCGAACTCCCTCGCCCGCATCAACGTCGGGTACATCTGCCTGAAGAAGAAGATCTTCGGCGAGGCCATCGAGCATCTCTCGAAGGCGATCCGCCTGGACAACGACAAGAAGGCCACCCTGTACGCTCACTTCTACCTCGGGCTCGTGTACCTGCAGCGCGAGATGTACGAGGACGCGCAGACCTTCTTCCAGAAGACGCTCAAGCTCGGGCCCAACCTCATCGAGGCCTACTACGAGCTGGGCCGGGCCTACTGGTTCGCCGGCGACCCGGCGCAGGCCAAGACGACGTGGGAGGAGGGCTTCAAGGCCAACAAGTTCAACCCCTGGGGCAAGAAGTGTCAGGAGACGCTCGCGCTCGCCCTTCAGGGACAGGAGCCGCCGCGCACCTAGTCCTCCTCTGGCTGGCGGCGCAGGCGCCCCCCCCGGTGCCCGCGGCGGTGACCGTGGGCCGGGTGACGGCGGTGGCGTGGCCGCCGCAAGCCGACCTCGCCGTGGCGCTCGCCGAGGCGGCAGACCGCTCGCCGCCGTTCCCCGGCGTGGGCCCGCTCCCGGACCGGCCGATCCGCCTGCTCCTCGCGTCCAACCGCGCGCGGTTCGACTCGCTCACCCGCGGCCGCCTGCCATCGTGGAGCGAGGGCGCCGCGTTCCCCGACCGCGGCGCGATCGTCTTGCTGTCCGACCGTCCGTCGGTCCGACTGTCCGTCGCCCTCAGGCACGAGCTCGCTCATCTCGCCCTGCGCTGGCGGGTCGGCCGGCCGCTGCCGCTGTGGTTCGAGGAAGGGTACGCGGCGGTGGCCGCGGGCGAATGGGACCGGCTCGACGCATTGCGGCTCGACTGGCAGGTGGCGCGCGGCGTGCACATGAACTTGGACGAGGTCGATCACGCGCTGCGGTCGGATGCGGCGAACGCCGCGGCGGCGTACGGGCTCGCCACGACCGCCGTGTCGCTGCTGGACCGCTGGGGCGGGGGCGGGGCACAGGGACTCACCCGTCTCATCGATGCGCTCGCGCGAGCGCCGACGTTCGACGCCGCCCTGCGCGGGACGTACCACATGACCGAGGGCGATTTCGAGGGGCGGTGGCAGCGCGACGTGGCGGCGCACTACGGCTGGCTCGGGTGGGCGGAGGCGGCGGGGGCGTTCTGGGCGGTGGTGGGGACGGCGCTGGCGTGGCTGGTGTGGCGGCGGCGGCGACGTGATCGGGAGCGCAAGGCGCTGTTGGACGAGGGGTGGACGGTGCCGGCGCCGGACGACCCAACTGCTTGACGGCCTTGGAATTGCCGGGTAAACTCTTGCCCTGATGCCCGACCAGCATTTCGCGCGCTCTCGCCTCCATTTCGGACCGAAGAACTGGGTGTTTCTGACGGCGGCCGCGGTGTCGCTGGTCGTCGGGTACGTGCTGTTGCACCAGGGGTCCACGACGGCCGCGCCTATTCTGCTGACACTCGGGTACTGCGTTTTCTTTCCGGTAGGCCTCGCCCTCTAAAGGACCCGGCGTGCGACGGGCGAATAGCTCAGCGGTTCAGAGCGCCTGCCTTACACGCAGGAAGTCGGGGGTTCGAATCCCTCTTCGCCCACTGGGGTACCACACCGCAACGTGAGGACCGCGCGCGTGAGATTCATGCGATTCGTGGCCGGATTGACGGTCGCCGCCGCCGCGGCGGCGCCGGCGCAGCTCGCGGTGCAACAGCCGACGGAGAAGCTGTTGTTGGTGCCGCTCGCGGCCAAGACGCCGACCGATTCGGTGACGAGCGTCGCGGTGATGGATCTGGCGCGCGAGAAGCTCGCGCAGCTGGTGCGGTACAAGGTGATGGTCGTGCCCAAGCAGAAGCTGTGCGAGGCGCTCAAGGCGTCGGATTTCGCGTGCGACGTGCTGCTCGACGAGTCGCAGGCGAACCTGCTCGCGAAGTTCCTCACGGTCAACGCGTATACCACCGGGACGTTCGAGCACAACGGCGCCACGCTGGTCGCCCGCATCCGGGTGCGCGACATCGGCTCGTCGGGCCTCGCCGCCCTGGTCACGGTGACGAGCGCCAATCCGGGGACCGCGGCGTCCTTGGGCGACGCGATCGGGCAGCGTCTGGCCACGATCGTCCGGGCGGCGGAAGAGGCGCGCAACTGCAACGACCAGCGTCAGAAGAGCCAGTTCTCGAAGGCGCTCGACGCGGCCCGGAAGGCGCTCGCGATCGAGCCCAACCTCACGGCGGCGCACCTGTGCGTCGCCACGGTGTACGAGGCGCAGCGCATGCCGGCCGACAGCATGATCGCCGCCGCGCTGCGGGCCACCAAGGGCGACTCGCTCAACGCCACGGCGTGGGAGACGATCTTCCGCGCCTACCAGCAGAAGGGCGACACCCTCAAGGCGATCGATGCCGTCATCCACGAGCTCGCCGGGGAGCCGCAGAACACGCAGCTGCGGCTCGGCGTCGCGGAGCTGCTGCGCCAGCAGAGGCAGTATCAGCGCGCCGTCTCGATCCTCGACGACGGGCTGGCCCGGAATCCGAGCGAGGAGCGACTGATCGAGTTCAAGCAGCGGCTCTGCATCGAGGGCGAGCTGTGGCGCTGCGCGCTCGACGGCTTCGTGACGCAGGTCCAGCGGGACTCGACCAAGCTCGCCGACTCGGGCCTCGTGAAGGCCGCGATCGGCGCCGCCCAGCAGGTCTCCGACACGCAGCAGCTCCTCTTCTTCGGGCACGCCGCGGTCAAACGGTTCCCCAAGACGGCCGCGTTCTGGAAGACGCTCGGCGCGACGTTCGACATGAAGGGCCAGAAGGACTCGTCGATTTGGGCGTACAAGCAGTCGCTCGCCCTCGACTCGAACGACATGGGGAGCACGCTGCTCGTCGCCAAGGCGATCGTGGACGCGGCGGTGTACGACACGGCGCAGGCCGGGAAGCTGAAGGCGGACACCGCGGCGGCGCATCGGTTCAGGAACGCCTTTGCGGATCGGGTCGACTCGGCGAAGAGCTACGTCGACCACGCGCTCACGTCGAGCGACTCGACGGTGCGCTTCAACGCCGCGCTCATCATGCTGCAGGCGGGATCGAAGATCGCGCAGGTCGGTGCCTACGATCGCGCCTACCCCTGGCTCGATCAGCTGCTGCAGGTCGTCGCGCCCCGGACACCGGCGGACACGGTGGGACCGCGCAAGCAGGTTCGGGTGCAGGCGAGTTTCTGGTACGGCTTGTCATCGACGTACTCCCTGAGCGGCCCGTACTCGGAGATGGTGAAATCCAAGAGCTGCGCGGACGCGAAGGCGATCAACGATCGGATCGCGCGCACCAAGGACGCCCTGGTCCTCGGCGCATCGATCTCGCCCGGGTTCGTCAATACCACGCTGCAGAACCTCGGCAAGTTCGAGGCGATCATGCCGCAGGTGAAGAAGCAATTCAAGTGTCGGAATTTCTGAGCCATTGAATTGACTTTCACGCTGGCCTATATTGCGGCGCTCCGTCGCAGGGGGCTGTAGCTCAGCTGGTTAGAGTGCCGGTCTGTCACACCGGAGGTCGCGGGTTCGAGCCCCGTCAGCCCCGCCTGAACCCGCCTCGCGGGACGACGCATCCGGCCCCGCCTGCCACGGCAGGCGGGGCTTTCGTTTTGTCCCGGGGTCAGGGGAGGGGGAGGGGGAGGGGGAGGGGGGGAGAGGCGACGTCTAGCTATCATGTGCCGGCCCTCGCCCGCGCCGTTCGGGCCTGGGCGGAGGGGAGCCGCCGGGCCGTGGACGCCACCGTAGGCGGCGGCGGCCATGCCGCGCTGCTGCGCGAGCTCGGCGCTGAAGTGCTCGCCGTGGACCGCGACCCCGACGCGATCGCCGCTGCCCGCGCCCGGCTCGGCGACTCGGGCGTCCGCTACTCCACCGGGCCGTTCGGCTCGGCGAAGGTGCTCGGCACGATCGAGACGTTCCGGCCGGACCGCATCCTGCTCGACTTGGGCGTGTCGTCCCACCAGCTCGATACCGACACGCGGGGCTTTACCTTTCGGCCGGGGGCGCCGCTCGACATGCGGATGGCGGCGGGGCGGGGTGTGACCGCCGCCGACATCCTGAACACCTGGCCCGCGGAGCGGCTCGCGGCGGCGTTCGCGGAGCTGGCGGACGAGCCGCGTGCGAAGCGGCTGGCGCGGGTGATCGTCAAGCGTCGGGGGGTGGGGGGGGGCCGCGCGGCGTTCGCGACGAGCGACGATCTCGTAAACGCGATCCGGGAAGCGCGGGGTCCGCGCGCCGGCCCGGCGGTGTTCGCGCGGCTGTTTCAGGCGCTACGGATCGTGGTGAACCAGGAGCTCGAGCAGCTCGACCTGGCGCTGCCGGCGCTGCGTGCGACGCTCCCGCCCGGCGGCCGGATCGCGGCGATCACCTATCACTCGGGCGAGGACCGCATCGTCAAGCACGCGTTTCGTGACTGGAGCCGGTCGTGCGTCTGTCCGCCGGGGCAGCCGGTGTGCACGTGTCGCGGCCGCCCGCTCGGGACCGTGCTCACGAAGAAGCCGCTGCGGCCCGACGCCGCCGAAATCCGCGACAACCCGCGGGCGCGCTCGGCCCGGTTCCGCGCCTTCGAGGTGGGGGAGGGGGAGGGGGAGGGGGAGGGGGATGCGGCTTAAGGGCCGCCACTGGATCGCCGCGTGGCTGGTGGCGTTCCTCGCGACCACCTGGGTCGTGTACGCCCGCCAGACGGCCGCGATCCGCGCGGCACGCGAGCTCGCCGAGATACGCGCGCGCCGGGCGAACCTCGAGGGCCGCCGGGCCGACCTTGAGCGGCGCATCCGCCGCGCCGAGAGCCGCGCCGTGCTCGTGCCGCTGGCCCAGAGCCGCCTCGGGCTCCACCTCCCGAGCGACAGCGAGATCATCCTGCTGCCCGGCCCGACCTCCGGAAGCGGATCGCACTAGCGATGGCGAGGCTCGCGGTCCGGCTCCAGGTGGTCGAGATCGCCGTGGGTCTGGGACTCGTGCTCCTGGTCGCGCGCGCCGCCGAGGTGCAGCTGCTGCAAGGGCGGCGCTGGGCGGAGGAAGCCCAGGCGCAGCGTACCGAGCGGATCGTGCTCGCGGCGCGCCGCGGAGCGCTGCTGGACCGCCACGGCACCCCGCTCGCGCTCACGCAGGAGACCTATCACGTCGGCGTCGCACCCAACGAGCTGCGCGATCCGGTGAAGGACGGCGCGCTGATCGCCCGCCGGCTCGCGCTGTCGGCGCGCGCCTGGTCCCAGGCGCTGCGGCGACGCTACGCCTATTTCGCCGGCCCGTTCAGCGCGCTCGAGGTACAGCCGCTGCGGAACGTGCGCGGCGTGCACTTCGAGCCGGTGCTCAACCGCTTCTATCCCGCTCCGGAGATGGCGCACGCCACGATCGGCCGGCTGGGCGACGATGGCCGCGGCGCGTCGGGCCTCGAGAAGACGCTCGACAGCCTGCTCGCGGGTCGCCCCGGCGCCGCGGTCGTGCTCAAGGACCGCGCCGGTCGCGAGTACGAGTCGCCGGCGCGCGTGATCGCCCAACCCGAGTCCGGGCTCGACGTCGTCCTCACGCTCGACGCGGAGCTGCAGGAGATCGCCCAGCGCGCGCTCGACGAGGCGCTGCGCCGCATGGACGCGGACGGCGGCGACGTCGTGATGCTCGATCCCGCGACCGGCGAGGTCCTGGCGCTGGCCTCGCACCAGCGCGACGGGACGGCGCGGCCCAGCGCGTTCACCGACACATTCGAGCCCGGCTCGATCGCGAAGATCTTCGCGGCGGCCGCGCTGCTGTCGCTTGGGCGCGTGGCTCCCGTGGACCGCGTGTCGGGCGAAGGCGGCACGTACCGTATGAAGGGCCGCCCCACGCCGGTCACCGACGAAGAGCCACTCCCCTTGCTCACGCTGGCGGATGCGATCCGCGTCTCGAGCAACATCGCCATGGTGAAGTTCGTGGCCCGGCTCGCCCCCGCCGAGCAGTATGGGGTGTTGCGCGATTTCGGGTTCGGGGCGCCGACGGGCATCGAGTTCCCGGCGGAAGCGGCGGGGCGACTCCGCCCACCGTCCGAGTGGACGCGGCCGTCCGCCGCGAGCCTGGCGATGGGCTACGAGCTGTCGGTGACGCCGATTCAGGTCGCCGCGGCGTACGGCGCACTCGCGAACGACGGCCTCCTGCTCGCGCCGTCGCTGATCCGCGAGGTGCGATCCCCGGGGGGCGCCGTGCTGTATCGCCACCGGGTGGAGCCGGTGCGGCGCGTGGTGCGCCCCGAGGTGGCGGCCGCGCTGCGCGATCTGCTGCGCGGCGTGGTGGAGCGCGGCACCGGCACCGAGGCGGCGCTCAGCACGTTCCCCGTCGCCGCGAAGACCGGCACGGCGCGGCGCGTGGTGAACGGGCGGTACGCCCCCGGACAGTACACCGCGTCGTTCGCGGCGCTCTTCCCCGCCGACCACCCCCAGCTCGTGCTGGTCGTGAAGATCGACAATCCACACAAGGGCAGCTACTTCGCGGCGCAGACGGCGGCGCCCGTCACGCGCTCGATGCTCGAGCAGGCGCTGGCGGCGCGCACCGTCGCGCTCGACCGGGCCCGCCTGTCCACGGCCGCCCCGCGTGCGACGGTCGCGCCGCTCGAGGACGACGGCGGTGTCGTGCCCTACGTCGTCCCCTGGCCCTACCACCCGGACAGCGCGGCGCCCGGTCCGGCGCGCCCCGTGCCCGACGTCACCGGCATGGAGATGCGGGCGGCCGTGCGCGCGCTGCATCGCCGCGGGTTCCGCGTGGCGCTCAAGGGATGGGGCGCCGCGGAGCACACCTGGCCGGCGGCGGGCGACAGCGCGGCGCTGGGTTCCACCGTCACGCTGTTCGCCGTCGCTCCGCGGCCCGACGCCGTCCCGCCGGCGACCCCGCCGCGCAAGCCTCGGCGATGAGCCGCCTCCCCGACATCGTGACCGCCCTCGAGCGGGCGCAGCTGCTCGTGGGGACGCCGGACCTCCACACGTGGCCCGCGATCACCGGGCTCACCGCCGACAGCCGCAAGGTCGCGCCGGGCATGCTGTACTGCGCGGTCCGCGGCTCGGTGGAAGACGGGCACCGCTTCGTGGCGGCGGCGCGGGAGCGGGGCGCCGTCGCGGCGCTCGTCGAGCGCGAGCAACCCGTGGAGCTGCCGCAGGTCCTCGTGCGCGACGGCCGGCGCGCGGCGGCGACCGCGGCGGCGGCGTGGTACGGGACGCCCGCGGCCAAGCTCGACCTGGTGGGCGTGACCGGGACCAACGGGAAGACGACGTCAGTAACGCTGGCGCGCCACGTGCTGTCGGCCCTCGAGCCGACCGGTTCGATCGGCACCCTCGGCGCGTTCGACCCGGCCGGCTTGTCCGTGCCGAGCGAAGCCGGGAATCTCACGACGCCGGGCCCGATCGACCTGCAGGCGACGCTCGCGGCGCTGGTCGAGCGGGGCGCGCGCGGCGCCGCGATGGAGGTGTCCTCGCACAGCCTCGACCAGGGGCGGGTGGACGGCCTCGTGTTCCGCGCCGCGATCTTCACGAACCTGACGCGCGATCACCTCGACTACCACAAGACGGTCGACGACTATTTCCAGGCCAAGGCGAAGCTCATCGAGTACCTCGCCCCGGACGGGCTCGAGGTCGTGAACGCCGACGATCCCGCGTGGCAGCGACTGCGCCGCGCGCACCGCCGCGTCGCGTTCGGCGAGCGCGGCGGCGACGTGACGGCACGCCGCATAGCGCTCGACGCCGCCGGCGCCCGCTTTGAGCTCGTGACGCCGACCGGGAGCGCGCCGGTGCAGCTACCGTTGCTCGGACGCTTCAACGTCGCCAATGCCCTCGGCGTGGCGGCGTGCGCGTGGGGGATGGGCGTGCCCGTCGAGACGATTGCCGAGCGGCTCGCGCACGCGCCCCAGGTGCCGGGCCGCATGGAGCGCATCGCTGAGCGCCCGTGCGTGGTGCTGCGCGACTACGCCCACACCCCGGACGCGCTGGAGCGCGCGCTCGAGACGGTCCGCCCGCTCACGACCGGGGGAGGGCGGCTGATCGTCGTGTTCGGTGCGGGCGGCGACCGCGACCGCGGCAAACGCGCGCCCATGGGGGAGGTGTGTGCGCGCCTCGCCGACATCGCGATCGCCACGTCCGACAATCCCCGCACCGAGGACCCCGAGAAGATCCTCGACGACGTGGAAGCCGGGATGCAGGGCAAGCCCCATCACCGCGAAGTGGACCGCCGCAAGGCGATCGCGCTCGCGCTCGAGCTGGCGGGGCCGCGCGACGCGATCCTGCTCGCGGGGAAGGGCCACGAAACGTACCAGGTGGTGGGAACGGAAAAGCAGCCGTTCGACGAGCGGATGGTGGTGAGGGAGCTCGGGGCGTCGTGACCGTCTGGACCAGCGCACGGGTCGCGGAGGCACTCGGCATCCGCGCTCCCGCGAATCTCACGTTCAGCGGCGTCTCGACCGACACGCGACACCTGCCACCCGGCACCTTGTTCGTCGCGCTCAAGGGCGAGCGCTTCGACGCCCATGACTTCCTCGCGGACGCGAAGGGCAAGGGCGCCGCCGCCGCGGTCGTGCGCAGCGGCACGCCGTCCGTGGACGGGCTGCCGTTCTTCGAGGTCCGAGACCCGCTGGCGGCGCTCGGGCTGCTGGCGCGCGCCCGGCGCCGCCTGCTCGCGCCCGGCAGCCCGGTGGTCGCGGTGACCGGCTCGAGCGGCAAGACGAGCACGAAGGAAATGATTCTTGCGGTGCTGGGTACCACGTACCGCGTGCACGCGACCGCGGGCAACCTGAACAACCTGGTGGGCGTGCCGCTCACTATCCTCGGCGCGCCCGACGACGCGGAGGCCCTCGTAGTCGAGGCTGGCGCGAGCGTTCCCGGGGAGATCCCGCGCCTGCGCGACGTGATCGAGCCCACGATCGCCGTGATCACGAACGTCGGATACGCGCATGTGGAGGGATTCGGCTCGCTCGCCGGCGTGATGCAGGAGAAGCTCGCGCTCCTGGAGGGCGCGCGCGTGGCGGTCGTGGGCACGGACCCGGCAGCGCTCGCCGCCGAGGCACGGCGCCGCGTCCCGACCATCGTCGCCGGAGCGGATCCACCAGCGGACGTGCGGCCCGACGCGGCGGAGCTCGACGATGGCGGGCACGCACGGATCGTGTGGCGCGGGCACGCCGTCACCCTGCCGGTCGTCGGGTTTCATCACATCGAGAACGCGATGCTGGCGCTCGCGGTGGGGCGGGAGGGGGGTGCCGATCCCGCGCGGGCGGTCGCGGCGCTCGCCGGCGTGCGACTGCCTCCCGGCCGGGGGGCGGTGCTCGAGCTGGGCCGTCTCACGGTGATCGACGACACGTACAACGCGAACCCGGCGTCGCTCCGCTGGGCGGTGAAGTTCGCCGACTGGCTCGCCCGGCGGCGGGGCCGGCCGCTCGCCGTGGTCGTGGGCTCGATGTTGGAGCTGGGGGCCGAGAGTGACAAATTGCATGCGGCCGCCGCGGCCGAGATCGCCGCGCTCGGCCCGGCGCTCGTGGCCGCCGTGGGCGACTTTGCGCCGGCCTTCGAGCCGTACCGACAAGCGCTCGGCGACCGGCTGCTCACCGCGCCGGACGCCCCGGCCCTGGGCCCGAAGCTGCGGGCGGCGCTCCGGGGTGACGAGGTCGTGCTGCTCAAGGCGTCCCGCGGCGTCGCGCTGGAGCGGGTGCTGCGGCATCTCAACTGAGAGGGCGGGGGAGGACTGAGCCGACGTGCTCTACCATTTGCTGGCGCCGCTCGCGAAGCAGCACATCCTCTTCAATCTCTTCAACTACATCACGTTCCGGGCCGCGGGCGCGACGGTGACCGCGCTGGTCGTGGCGTTCCTGTTCGCGCCCGGGATCATCCGCCGCCTGCGCGAGCGCCACGTGGGCCAGGTGATCCGGGCCGAGGGACCCGCGAGCCACCACACGAAGCGCGGCACGCCCACGATGGGCGGGCTCGTCATCATCCTCGCGACCGTCGTGCCGACGCTCCTGTGGGCGCGGCTCGACAGCCGCTACGTCGTCGTGGCCGTGGCGGCGATGCTGTGGACGGGGGCGATCGGCTTCGTCGACGACTACCTGAAGATCGTGCGCGGCAAGTCTCAGGGCCTGGTGGCGCGCTGGAAGCTCGTCGGGCAGGTCTCGTTCGGCGTAGCGCTGGGCGTCACGCTGATCTTGTGGCCCCTGGCGCCGGACCTGCCGCCTGCCTCCACCCAACTACCGGTGCTCAAGTACATCCTCGTGGTGCTGCCGCCGGCGCTGTACGTGTTGTTCGTCACCGTGGTCGTCACCGGCAGCTCGAATGCGGTGAACCTCACGGACGGGTTGGACGGTCTCGCGACCGGACTCACGGCGATCCTCGCCGGGACATTTGCGGTGTTCGCCTACGTGTTCGGCCGCGCCGACTGGACGCGCTACCTGCTCGTCTACTTTCTGCCTGGCTCCCAGGAGCTGACGATCTTCTGCGGCGCCCTCGCCGGCGCCGCGCTCGGCTTCCTGTGGTTCAACGCACACCCCGCGCAGCTGTTCATGGGGGACACGGGATCGCTGGCGATCGGTGGCGCGCTCGGGACCGTGGCCATCATGCTCAAGGCCGAGTTCCTCCTGTTGATCGCGGGCGGAGTGTTCGTCGCCGAGGCGGTCTCCGTGCTACTCCAGACCGGCGTGTACCGCTGGCACAAGCGGCGCCGGGGGAAGGAGTACGCCGACGCGCACCGGGTCTTCCGCATGGCGCCGCTGCACCACCACTTCGAAAAGCTGGGGTGGGCGGAGCCGCAGGTTGTGATGCGGTTCTACATCCTGGGCGTGCTGTGCGCCGCGATCGCGCTGGCGACGCTGAAGGTTCGATGATTCCCGAGAGCTGGCGTCAAGGCGTCGTGGCGGTGGTGGGGTTGGGGAAGAGCGGCGTTGCGGCGACGAAGCTCCTCGCCCAGGAGGGCGTGCGCGTGTACGCGAGCGACGCGGCGGAGCACCCCTACCCCGGTGACGTGCTGGCCGAGCTGCGGCGCCTAGCGGGGGTGGAGGTCGACGTGGGCCGCCACGACCTCGCGAAGATCAGCGCGGCGCGCGCGGTGGTCGTGTCGCCGGGGGTGCCGCCCGATGCGCCGCCGCTCGCGGCCGCGCGCGCGGGCGGGGTGCCGATCTTTTCGGAGGTCGATCTGGGGTTCCTGGCCCTCGCGGGAAGCGGGGGCGGGGGGAGCACCCGCACCGTCGCGATCACCGGGACGAACGGCAAGACGACGACGACGGCGCTGGTCGCGCACCTGCTGCGCGTCGCGGGGCTCTCGGCCGAGGCGGTCGGCAACATCGGCCGGCCGCTCGCGGAGATCGCCCTGTCCGGCCAGCGCTATCAGTGGCTCGCGATCGAAGTGTCGTCGTTCCAGCTGCACGACAGCCCTGACTTCGCCCCCGAGGTCGGGATCGTGACGAACCTGGCGCCGGATCACCTCGACCGCTATCCGTCGGTCGCGGCCTACTACGCTGACAAGCAGCTGCTCTTCCGCAATGCCGCGGCCGACCGGGTATGGGTGCTGAACGGCGACGATCCGGCGGTGCTCGAGCTGGCGCGCGGCGTCCCGGGGCGCCAGGCGCGGTTCTCGCTCCGGGGTCCCGCCGACGGTTGGTACGATGCCGCCGGGCGCCGCCTGCTGCTCGGCGGCCGGGCGCTGCTCGACCGGGACGCGTTGCCGCTGCTGGGCGATCACAACGTGGCGAACGCGCTCGCCGCGGCGCTCGCCGTGCACGAGGCCGGCGTGGCGCCCGGGGTGATCGGCGAAGGGCTGCGCTCGTTCCGCGCGCTGCCGCACCGCCTCGAGCCGGTGCGCGAGGTGAACGGCGTCCTGTGGATCAACGATTCCAAGGCGACCAACATCGCGTCCACCGTGGTGGCCGTCGAGGCCATGAGCCGCCCCTTGGTGCTGCTGCTCGGTGGGCGTCATAAGGGTGAGCCGTATACCCGGCTCGGGCCGCTCCTCAAGCCGAAGTGCCGGCTCGTGATCGCTTACGGCGAGTCGGGGCCGCTCGTCGAGCAGGACTTGAAGGGCCAGGTGCCGCTCGAGCGGGGCACGACGTTCGACGACGTGGTCGCGCGGGCCCGGCGTGCCGCGCGTCCGGGTGACGCGGTGCTGCTCTCTCCCGCGTGCTCGAGCTACGACATGTTCAAGAACTACGAGGAGCGCGGGACGACGTTCAGGAAACTCGTGGAGCAGATGTGAGCGACACGCGCTGGGAAACCCGTCTGCTCGTGGTGCTCGCCGCGATCCTCGTCGTGTTCGGGCTCGCGGCGGTGTACGGGGCGTCGAGCCTGGTCATGATCTCGGGTGGACAGGTCGGCTCGGGCTTCGCGTTGCGGCAAGCGCTCGGCGCGGCGGTGGGCGGGATCGTCGCGACCATCCTCGCGCGCACGGACTACCGCAAGTGGCAGCGCGCCGCGTGGCCGGTGCTCGCGCTCGCCGCGGTGCTGCTCGTCATTCCGCTGCTGCCCTTCACGCACCGCATTACGCCGACCATCAACGGGGCCCGCCGCTGGGTGAACCTCGGGTTCGTGACCGTGCAGCCGTCCGAGCTCACCAAGTTCGCGGTCGTGGTCTGGACGGCGATGCTGGCGGCGAAGAAGGGGGAGCGCATCCGCACCTTCCAGTACGGCTTGCTGCCGTTCATCGTCGTGATCGCGCCGCTGGTCGCGCTCATCTTCCTGGAGCCCAACCTCTCGATGGCGCTGCTTGTGGCGCTGCTCGCCGGCGTCGTGCTGTTCACCGCCGGCGCGCGCATCGGGCACTTTCTCGCGATCGGGGTCGTCGCCACCCCGCTCTTGTTCGGGGCGGTGGCGAGCGCGCAGTACCGGCTGGCGCGCATCGTCACGTTTCTCAACCCCGGGAGCGCCCCGTCCGAGGCCACCTGGCAGGTGCACCAGTCGCTCGTCGGCATCGGGGCCGGCCGGTTCTTCGGGGTCGGGCTGGGACAGGGCCAGCAGAAGCTCGGCTACCTGCCCTACGCATACTCGGACTTCATCTTTTCGACCATCGGCGAGGAGTGGGGCTTCCTCGGCGTGCTCGCGATCCTCGTGATGTTCGGCAGCTTCGTGTGGGTCGGCTTCCGCATCGCGCGATCCGCGGGCGACTCGTTCGGCCAGTTGCTCGCCGTGGGCCTCACTGCATTGATCGGCGTCACGGCCGCGCTCCACATGGCGGTGACCCTCGCGCTCCTGCCTGCCACCGGCATCACGCTCCCGTTCATCTCGTACGGCCGCTCGAGCCTGTTCGTGGCGCTGGTGGCCACGGGGGTCTTGGTCAGCATCGGACGAGGGCGGCGGATGTGAAGCAATTGCGGATTGTGGATTGCGGATTGCGGATTGGATCGGACGAGCGTCGATCCGCGCCTACGCCATCGCCGATCGAACCGTCCCCCTCAAATCCGCAATCCGCAATCCGCAGTCCGAAATTATCGCCACGATGAGAATCATCCTGGCCGGAGGTGGCACCGGCGGCCATCTCATGCCCGCCCTCGCGCTCGCCCAGGCGCTCGCCGCGGCGCGGGCCGATGTCGAACCGGTCCTGGTGGGTGCCGAGCGCGGCATCGAGGCGCAGCTGCTGCCGCGCTACCCGTTTCGGTACGCGCTGCTGCCGATCGAGCCCATCTATCGGAGCCGCTGGTGGAAGAACCTCCGCTGGCCCTTGATCGCCGGACAGGTGTGGCGATCGGTGGGGCGCGTCCTCGATGCCGAACGACCCGCGCTCGTCATCGGGACGGGCGGCTACGCGGCGGGACCCGTGGTGTGGCGCGCCGCACGGCGCGGCATCCCCACGGTGCTGCAGGAGCAGAACGCATTTCCGGGCCTCACCACGCGCTGGCTCGCGCGGCGCGCCCGGCAGGTGCACCTCGGCTTTCCGGAAGCGCGCGAGCGGTTGCGCCCCGGCCGCGGCACCGAGGTATTCGCGCTCGGCAACCCGATTCGGCCGCCGGCGCCCGGCGATCGCGCCGCGGCGGCGCGCCAGCTCGGCCTCGTCGCGGAGCGGCCGACCCTGCTCGTGTTCGGCGGCAGCCAGGGGGCACGGGCCATCAACTATGCCATGGCGGGGGCGCTCGAGCGCCGCCTGCTCGGCGATGTCAACGTGCTGTGGGGCACGGGTGCCGCACAGGCAGCCGCGCTGGCGCGTTACGCCGTGCCGGGGCGCGTCGTGGTGCGCGGCTTCTTCGACCCCATGACCGAAGTGTACGGCGCGGCGGACCTCGTCGTGGCCCGCGCCGGCGCGATTACGGTGGCCGAGCTGTGCGCGTGGGGCAAGGCGGGCATTTTGGTGCCCCTGCCGACAGCGGCCGGCGACCACCAGTCATACAACGCGCGCGCGCTCGCCGAGGCCGGTGCGGCCGTCCACCTGCCAGAGCGAGACCTTTCCCCCTACACGCTCGCCGGCCACGTCACCGGCCTCCTTGCCGACCCGCCCCGGCTCGAGTCGCTCGCCGCTCGCGCGCGCGATCGAGGGCACCCAAACGCCGTCCGCGATATCGTGTCCAGGATCTTGACACTGCTCGTCTGAGGTCGTGCTCTCTTTCGCAAGTTTCGTAAATTCGCTATATTAGCCCCCCACTAATGATCTTGTTTGCAACGGTGGATCCCCGCCCGGTCCACTTCATGGGGATCGCCGGCGCGGGCATGAGCGGCCTGGCGCTCCTCGCTAGGCAGCAAGGCATAGCGATAACCGGATGTGATAGTGACCCCTCAGGAGCCGCCGATTTGGCAGCCCTGGGGGTGGAGATTTGGCGGGGTCACGACCCCGGGCACGTGGCTGGAGCCCGGGCAGTCGTGGTGACCGCAGCGGTACCGGGAGATCACCCGGAGCTGGACCGCGCCCGCGCCCTAGGGGTCCCGGTGGTACGGCGGGCTGACGCCCTGGGCCAGGCCGTGGCCGGCGGAACGGTGGTCGCCGTGTCGGGGACGCACGGCAAGACGACCACCACGGTGATGGTCACGGAGGCGCTGGCGGCCGCCGGGCGGGATCCTACGGGACTCGCCGGCGGCCGTGTCGCTCGGTGGGGCGGGAATGCGCGGTTGGGTGGGCGGGAGCTGTACGTGGTGGAAGCGGACGAATTCGACCGCGCGTTCCTGTCGCTCGCGCCGACAGTGGCGGTGGTGACCAACGTCGAGGCCGACCACCTCGAGTGCTACGGCGGCAGCGTGACGGCGCTCGAGCAGGCATTCGTCGAGTTCGCGGGACGCGCGCGGCGGGTGATCGTCGGTGGGGACGACCCGGGCGCGGGACGTGTGGCGGCGGCGGTGCAGGTCCCGGTGTGGCGCGTGGGACTGGGCGCGGATGCCGACGTGCGGATCGTCGAGCCGCGGCTCGACGAGGGCGGCGCCTCGACGGCGGGCATCGCGCTGCCGGGCGGCCGCACGGTGACGCTGCGGCTGCGGGTGCCGGGACTGCACAACGTGCGCAACGCCGCGATGGCGCTCGCCGTGGCGCACGAGCTGGGCGCGGACGTGGAGCGCGGCGTCGCGGCGCTCGCGGAATTCGGCGGCGTGGGGCGGCGGTTCGAGCGGGTGGGCGAGGCGCGCGGGGTGACGGTGGTGGATGATTACGCGCATCACCCCACCGAGGTGCAGGCGACGCTCGCCGCGGCGCGGCAGACGTTCCCGCGCCGCCGGCTGGTGGCAGTGTTCCAGCCGCACTTGTTCTCGCGCACCGCGCTGCACGGCGAGGCGCTGGGGCGGGCGCTCGCGGCGGCGGACGTGGTAGTGGTGGCGCCGATCTACGCGGCGCGCGAGCGGCCGGTGCCGGGCGTGACGGCGGACCTGGTAGCGCGCGGCGCCGCGCGCGCGGGCGCGACGACGGTGGCGGTGCGGGAGCGCGCGGCGCTCACCGCGCGCGTGGCCGAGACGGTGCGGGCCGGGGACGTGGTGTTCACGCTCGGGGCGGGTGACATCACCCGCGTAGGCCCGGACTTGCTGGCGCAGCTGGGAAAGAGGGCCGAGCAAGGGGGGAACGGGCGGTGACCGGATGGCCGCGGTGGCGGCGGCGGGCGCTGCTCGGCGTGATGAGCCTCGCGCTCCTGGCCCTCGGCTGGCTCGCCACCCCGCTCGTGCTGCGGCACGTAGCGTTCTTCCGGGTGCGCCAGATCGAGCTCCTGGGCGTGCGCAATCTGTCGCCCGACGCGGTGATCGCGGCGCTGCGACTGCCGGACGAGGCGAGCGTGTTCTCCGACACGCGGATGCTCGCGGACCGTGTGCGCGGGCTTGCCGGGGTGGCGGACGCGCGGGTGGTACGGCGGTTGCCGGCGGCGCTGCGGGTGGAGCTCAAGGAGGTCGAGCCCGCGGCGCTCGTGGCGGGTCGGGGGCTCGTGGTCGTGGACGCCGCCGGCCGGCCGCTGCCGTTCGACCCGGCGCGGGCGGCCGGAGGGGGAGGGCTCGATCTGCCGATCGCGACGACGGCGGACTCCGGGGTGGTGGGGGTGCTGGCGCTGATCCGGTCGGTGGATGCGGCGCTGTTTCAGGCCATCAGCGGCGCGCGCGGATACGCGCGCGGCGACGTGCTCGTGGAAATCGGAGCCCGACGCGTGCTGCTCGGGCGCGACGCCGGGCCGGAGGTCATTCGAGGCGTGGTGCAGGTTGCGCAGGATCTGGCCGCGAAGGGGCGTCCCTACCGCGAGCTCGACGCGCGGTTCGCGGGCCAGGTGGTGGTTCGCCGCAAGCCGAGCGCCGGGGCGTGAGCCGGGACCGCCAGCTCGTTGCCGGGCTCGACCTCGGCAGCACCAAGACGTGCGCGGTGATCGCCGAGGTCGTCGGCGACGTGCCGCGCGTGCCGCTCGCCAAGGTGTTGGGGGTGGGGCTCGCGAAGAACGCGGGCGTGCGGCGCGGCATGGTTCGGGACATCGAGGAGACGACCCGGTCCATCGCCGCGGCGCTGCGCGACGCCGAGCGGATGGCGGGCGGGCGGGTGAGCGGCGTGACGTGCGGCATCGCGGGCGAGCACGTATCGGCGCGGACCTCGCCCGGCGTCGTGGCGGTGTCGCGGGAGGAGATCAGCGCCGAGGACGTGGCGCGCGTGAACGAGGTGGCCCGCGCCATCTCGCTGGGCCGGGATCAGGAGCTGCTGCACGACATCCCGCAGGAGTACGTGGTCGATCAGCAGCGCGGGATCTCGGACCCCGTGGGGATGACGGGGACGCGGCTCGAAGTGGAGATGTATCTCGTCACGGTCCAGGCCACGGCCGCGCAGAACCTGCGCAAGAGCGTGCAGCGCGCGGGCTACCGGCCGGTCGATCTCGTGCTCGAGCCGCTCGCCGCCTCGTACGCGGTGCTGACGGACGACGAAAAGGAGCTGGGCGTCGCGCTGGTGGAGGTGGGCGGGGGCTCGACGGGCGTGGCGATCTTTCACGAAGGGAAGATCCGCCATCTCGCGTCGATCAAGTTCGCCGGCGCGCACGTGACCAACGACCTGGTGCAGGGTCTGAGCGTGACGCAGGCGGACGCGGAGCGGCTGAAGGAGCGGCACGGCGTCGCGTACCAGCCGCTGGTGGACGCGGCGGAGATGATCAACCTGCCGTCCACGCCGAGCCAGGGGGCGCGGCAGGCGTCGCGCGAGCTGCTGTCGCACATCATCCACCAGCGGGTGGACGAGATCTTCCAGCTGGTGCAGCGCGAGTTCGAGCGCGCTGGGTATGGGGGCGGGCGGCTGCCGGCGGGGGTGGTGCTGACGGGCGGGACGGCGCATCTGCCGGGGATGGTGGAACTGGCGCGGGATGCCTTCGCCGTGCCCGTCCGGGCGGGGAGCCCCGAGCAGGGGATCTCCGGGCTGGTGGACAGCGTGCAGGCGCCGCGCTACGCGGTGCCGGTGGGGCTGGTGTTGTACGCGGCGCGCAAGCTGGCGCAGGGCGCCGCGGTCGGCGGGTCACTGGTGCGCACGCCCGGCGTGGATCGGCTGTTCGCGCCGCTGAAGCGTTGGCTGCAAGACTTCTTCTGATCGATCACCCGAGGGGGCGTGGGGCCATGATCTTCGAGCTCGAAGAAACCGTATCGCAGAACGCCCGGATGAAGGTCGTCGGGATCGGCGGTGGCGGCGGCAACGCGCTCAACCGCATGGTCGACGAGGGCCTGCAGGGCGTCGAGTTCATCTCCGTCAACACCGACTCGCAGGCCCTGCTCAACAACAAGGCCGACGTGAAGGTGCAGATCGGGAAGAAGCTGACCCGCGGGCTGGGCGCAGGCGCGCGCCCCGAGATCGGCCGCCAGGCGATCGAGGAGAACCGCGACGAGGTGTTGCACTCGCTGCACGGCGCGGACATGGTATTCGTCACCTGCGGCATGGGCGGCGGCACCGGCACAGGCGCGTCGCCCATCATCGCGCAGATGGCGCGCGATCTCGGCGCCCTCACGATCGGCATCGTCACCAAGCCGTTCCTGTTCGAGGGTCGCAAGCGGATGCGCCAGGCGGACATGGGCATCGCGGAGATGCGCAAGCACGTCGACACGATGGTCGTCGTGCCCAACGAGCGGCTGCTCGCGGTGGTCGGGAAGGGCATCCCGTTCCAGGACGCCCTCAAGCGGGCCGACGAAGTGCTGCTGCACGCCACGCAGGGCATCTCCTCCCTCATCACCGTCACCGGCATCGTGAACGTCGACTTCGCGGACGTGCGCACCGTGATGCAGAACGGCGGGGCGGCGATCATGGGCACGGGCACCGGGCGGGGCGAGAACCGCGCGATGGAGGCGGTGCAGCAGGCGATCTCGTCGCCGCTGCTCGACAACATCTCCATCACCGGCGCGACGGGCGTGCTGATCAACATCACCGGCGGCGAAGACCTGACGCTCGGTGAAGTGACCCAGATCTCGGACGTCGTGAAGGACGCGGCGGGCGAGGACGCCGAGATCATCTTCGGCACCGTGAACGATCCGGCGATGCACGGCGAGATCCGGGTGACGGTCATCGCGACGGGGTTCGACCGGCAGGCGGCGGAAACGCCGGTCCGCGCGGCGCCGGGCGTGCTGCCCTTCCGCGAGCGTGCGGCGCGGCCCACGCCGGTCCCGCCGCCCGGGTACGCCAGGACGGCCGAAGGGGGAGCACCGGCGCGGCGAGCCGCCCCGCTGCCGCCCGCCGAGCTCAACGAGCTCGAGATCCCCACGTTCATCCGGCGGCAAATGGACTGATGGCCTGGCGCGGCAGTCACTACGTCGTCGCGGGCGCGCTCGCGGCCGGCGGCCTGGCGTGGGCCACGCGCGAAGCGTGGCCGTGGCGCCAGCCGCTCACCGCGCGCGCGATCGTGGTCGACCGGGCCTACGTCGCCTTCGCCGAGACGCTGGGCGGCCGCGAGACGGTCTCCGACGTCGTGGCCCGCGCCGGCATCACCGGTCGGAATTACGCCGGCCTCCTCGCCGCCGCGCGCGCCCTCCCGGTGCGGCGCCTCCGGCCCGGGCTCGTGTTCCAGTTCCGGCGCCTGCAGACCGACAGCATCGCGGACCGCGTCACGGTGCGGCTCTCGCCGGTGCGGCGCCTCACGCTGGCGCGGATCGACGCCGGCTGGACGGAGGCGGTGGAGACGATCCCCTGGACGATCACGCGGCTCCGCGTGACCGGCGTCATCGAGTCGTCGCTGTACGACGCGCTCGACAGGGCCGTCGCGGACACGTTCCTGCCGCCGGTGGAGCGGCGCCAGCTCGCGTGGGCGATCGCCGACGTGTACGACTGGGAGGTGGACTTCACCCGTGACATCCGCCCGGGCGACCGCTTCACGGTGCTGCTCGAGCGGCTCGAATCGTCCGAGGGCGAGCGGCGCTTCGGCCGCATCCTCGCAGGCCGGGTGGACGTGGCGCGCACGCCGAGCTACGCCTTCTACTTCGAGGACAGCGCGGCCGCGGTCACCGGGTTCTACGACGAGCGCGGGCGGTCGCTGCGGCGCGCGTTCCTGCGGGCGCCGCTCCAGTTCCGTCGCGTCTCGAGCCGGTTCGGGGCCCGGTATCACCCCATCCTCCACAGTTGGCGGGCCCACGAGGGCGTGGACTTCTCCGCCGCGTACGGCACCCCGGTGCGCGCCACCGCCGACGGCGTCGTGACGCGCGTCGGGCGCGAGGATGACGGCTACGGCAACCTGATCGAGCTGCGCCACGCCAACGGTATCCGCACGCGCTACGGCCACCTGTCCGCGTTCGCGCGGGGCCTGCAGCCGGGCGAGCGCGTGGACCAGGGGGAGACGATCGGCTACGTCGGGTCGACGGGGCTCTCGACCGGGCCCCACCTGCACTACGAATTCCTGGTCAACGGCCGGCCCACGAACCCGCAACGCAAGGACATGGGCGCGGGGACGCCGATCCCGAAGGCGCTCGAGACCGCGTATGACGCCGTGCGTGACGCGTTGCTGGCGCAGCTCGAGCGCAAGAACCCGCCGTCCCCGGCCGTCGCCGCCGCGCGCGATTAGCTTCCTCCACATCCGTGGAGCTCTATCCCGCCGTTGATGTCCAGGGCGGGCGCGTGGTGCGTTTGCGCCAGGGCGACGCGCGCCGCGCCACCGCGTATGCCGACGACCCCGTCGCCGTGGCGCGGCAGTTCGCGCGCGCGGGCGCCCGCTGGGTGCACTTCGTCGATCTCGATCGCGCCTTCGGCCGGGGTGAGAACCGGGAGCTGGCGCGGCGGTTTCTCGCCGACGCCGGCGTGCACACCCAGGTGGGCGGCGGGCTCCGCACCGAGGAAGCGATCGACGAGATGCTCGCCTGGGGGGCGACGCGCGTCGTGATCGGCACCAAAGCGGCCACGGAGCCCGCGCTCGTCGAGCGGCTGCTCGCGCGCCACGGGGCGGATCGGCTCGCCGTGGGGATCGACGCCCGGGACGGCCGCGTGGCGGTGCGCGGCTGGACCGAGGTGTTCGATCTCACGGCGCTCGAGCTGGCCCGGCGTGTCCACGCGCAGGGCGCCCGCACCGTGATCTACACCGATGTGACGCGCGACGGCATGCTCGCCGGCCCCGACGTGGACGGTGCCCGCGCCCTCGCCGCGCTCGGGCTCGACGTGATCGCTTCGGGGGGTGTGGCCTCGCTCGACGATCTGCGGCGCGTGCGCGGCGCGGGCCTCGCGGGCGCCATCGTGGGGCGCGCGCTGTACGAGGGACGGTTCACGCTGGCCGAGGCCCTGGCGTGCGGCGCGGCGTGAGCCTCGGCCTCACGCTGCTCCGGGCGACCGCGCTCGGCACGCTCGTCCTGCTCCTGTGGAACCCGGCGGTATCGCGCGTCGAGTCAGGCGTCGCGACGCCCCTGGTGCTGCTCGACGCGTCGCTCTCGATGGCCGGACAGGGAGGAGGCTGGCGCGCCGCGCTCGACACGGCCCGGGCGCTGGCGCACGGCGGGGTCATCTGGCGCTTCGGCGACCGCGTGACGGCGTTCGACACCTTGCCGCCGGCGGACGGCGCGAGCCGGCTCGGCCCTGCGCTCGCGGCCGCTGCGGCGCGCGGCGGTCCCGTCGTCGTCGTCACCGACGGCGCGATCACGGACGCCGCCGACCTGCCGCCCGACTTGGCGCGCGGCCCGCGCATCGTCGTGGTGCCGCGCGGGCCGTTCTTCGACGCCTTCGTCGCTTCGGTCGATGGTCCGCGCCACGTCAGCGCGGGGGACACGATCCGGCTCTCGGTGAGCTACGGGACGGCGGGGCCGAAAGAGGCCGGAAGAGGGAAGAGGGAAGGAACCTTGATTGTGAACCTCTCGGGACGCCGCATCGCGTCGCACAGAGTGGTGCTGCCCGACAGCGGTGTCGTCTCCACGGACATCTCTCTTCCCGCTTCCCTCTTCGCTCCTGGTGCGTCCGCACTGGAAGTGCGTCTTGAGGGCGCCTCCGACTCCGAGCCCCGCGACGACGCCCGCACGTTCGTGCTCGACGTGAGTCCCCAGCCGTCGGTCGTGCTGCTCGCGGCTCCGCCCGATTGGGAGACGCGATTCCTCGCGCGCACGCTCACGGACGTGGCCCGCGTGCCGCTGCGCGCGTTCGTGGCGGCGGAGCCGAGCGGTTCCACGCCCTGGCGCGACGGCGCGACCCTCGCCGCCGTGGCCGCACCCGAGGTGGCGCGGGCCGTGGCCGCCGCGCGGCTCGTGATTGAGGCGGGCGAGCCGGCGACGCTCGCGCGCTTCGTCCCCCCCCACAAAGGCGCGGTGCTGCTCTGGCCGGCGGCGCGGCGCCAAGAAGGGGGGGGCGACTGGTACGTCCAGCCTCCAGGACCCTCGCCGCTCGCCGCCGCACTGGCGGGCGCCGCATGGGACTCGCTCCCGCCCGTGACGGGGCTGGTGGAGCTCGCGCCCGACAGCGCGGCCGTCGTCGTGCTCACGGCGCGGCTGGGCCGGCGCGGCGCCCCGCGTCCACTGGTCGTGCTGTCGGAGCGCGACGGCAGGCGCCGCGCGGTCGTCGCGGGGGCGGGGCTGTACCGCTGGGCGTTCCGCGGCGGCGCGAGCGCCGAGGCGTATCGGGCGCTGATGGCGGGGCTGGTCGACTGGCTGCTGGCAGAGGGAGCAGGGAGCAGGGAGCGGTTCGTTCCGGTGACGTACGAGGTGCCCAACGGGCTGCCGCTGGTGTGGCGCTGGACTGGTGCCGGAGCCCCGCAGGACGCGGCGCTCAGCCTGTGGGAAGGTGGGCGCGAGCGGCGCGACACGCTGCGGTTCGACGCCGGGGGCCGGGCGGAGCTCAGGCTCGCTCCCGGTGTGTACCGCTATGCGGCCGCCGCCCCCCCGTCCGCCGGCGGGGGCGAACGGGGGCTCGTGGCGGTGGAGATGTACTCGGACGAGTGGCGGCCGGCGGGGCCCGCGCTCGCTCCGCAGGCCGGGCTTCCCGCCGTCCGCGTGGTGAGCGGGGGACTGCGCGACCGGTGGTGGCTGTTCGTGCTGGCGGTCGTGGCGCTCACCGCCGAGTGGGCGTGGCGACGCCGGCAGGGGCTTCCGTAAGAGGCCGGTGAAGGGCCGGGGAAGGGGGAAAGGGGAAGGGAGTGACGCTGCAGCTCGCCACTTCGGTGAAATACTTAAAGGGCGTCGGTCCCAAGCGCGCCGAGGCGCTGGCGCGGCTGGGGATCCGCACGGTCGGCGACCTGTTGTATCACGCGCCCCACCGTTATCTCGATGCGACCACGGTGACGCCGCTCGCCCGGGCGCACGTGGGGGAGGAGGTGACGTGCGTGGGCCGCGTCGTGAGCACGGGCGTGCTGCCGACGCGCAAGGGCCTGCGGGTGTTCCGCGCGGTGCTGCGGGATGCGAGCGGCCTGCTCGAGTGTGCCTGGCCCGGCCAGCCGTTCCTCGAGCGCCAGATCAAGAAGGGACAGCTGCTGCTCGCCACCGGGCCGGTGCGCTATTACCACGGCCGCCAGCTCGTGCCTCGGGAGTTCGTGATCCTCGCGGACGAAGGTGAGGAAGGGCCCGAGGGCGGGATGGTGCTTCCCGTGTATCCCGCGACGGAGGGGCTCACCCACCGCCAGATCCGCAGCCTGATCCAGCAACATCTCGACGCGCTGCTCGCGCTCGCCGACGACCCGCATCCGCAGGCGCTGCGCGACGCGGTGGGCGTGCCCGACCTGCGCAGCGCGCTCACGGCGGTGCACCGGCCGGCCACCGTCGCGGACGCCGAGCTGGGCCGACAGCGACTCGCCTTCGACGAGCTGTTCGACCAGCAGCTCGTGCAGGCGCGCGCCCGGGCGCTCGCGAAGCGAGCCCGTGCGGGAATCCGCTTCGAGCTCAGGAAGGAGTTCACCACCCGCCTCAAGCAGCACCTGCCGTTCGAGCTGACGGGCGACCAGCGCCGCGCGGTGCGCGATATCGCGGACGACATGACCGCGCCGCTCCGGATGCATCGCTTGCTGATGGGTGACGTGGGAACGGGGAAGACGGTGGTCGCGCTGTTCGCGATGCTGCTCGCGCTCGAGAACGACTACCAGGCGGCGATGATGGCGCCGACGGAGCTGCTCGCCGAGCAGCACGGCGCCACGCTGACGCGGCTGCTCGAGCCGCTCGCGCTTCGGCCGGAGCTGCTGATCGGCCGGCTCAGCGCGCCGGAGAAGGCCGCCGCGCGCGAGCGCATCGCGAGCGGCGCGTCACGGCTCGTGGTCGGGACGCACGCCCTGATTCAAGAGTCGGTCCGGTTTCGCCGCCTCGGCCTGGTCGTGATCGACGAGCAGCATCGGTTCGGGGTGGAGCAGCGCGCCGCTCTGGTCGAGAAGGGGGACGCCCCCGACGTGCTGCTGCTGACGGCGACGCCGATCCCCCGCTCGCTCGCGCTCACGTTATACGGCGACCTCGACGTGACCGAGCTGCGCGAGCGCCCGCCGGGGCGGGGGACGGTGAAGACCGCGCTCCGCACCGAGGGCGCGCGTGCCAAGATCTACGAATTCATCCGCTCCGAGTGCGCGGCAGGACGGCAGGCGTATGTGATCTATCCGGTGATCGACGAATCGGAGCGCGCCGATCTCAAGGCGGCGACGACGATGGCCGCGGCCCTCGCCCGCGCGTTCCCCGAGCTGCGGGTGGGCCTGGTGCACGGTCGCCAGAAGCCCGACGAGCGCGACGGCGCGATGCGCGCGTTCCGCGACGGCGCGATCCACATCCTGGTCGCGACGAGCGTGATCGAGGTGGGCATCGACGTCCCCAACGCGACCGTAATGCTGATCGAGCACGCGGAGCGGTTCGGGTTGGCGCAGCTGCACCAGCTGCGCGGCCGCGTGGGCCGCGGCGCCGCCGCGAGCCATTGCATCCTGCTGTGCGACGTCGCCGCGGCCACGCCGCGGCTCCGGGCCTTCACCGAGACGACCGACGGCTTCAGGATTGCCGAGCTCGATCTCCAGGAGCGCGGCATGGGCGAGCTCGCGGGCGCACGCCAGTCGGGCGGCGCCCTGCTGCGCTACGCGAACTTCGCCACCGACCTACCGCTGCTCGAGGCCGCGCGCCGGGCGGCGGGCCAGATCATCGCCCGGGATCCGACGCTCGCGGCGCCGGAGCACGCGGCCTATCGGGCGCGGATCGTGGCGAGATATGAACGCGGCTTCGAGCTGTTCAGGGTCGGCTGACCGAAGGGAGAACGCGGAAGTCGGAACGCGGAACGCGGAACAGCAATGAAAGGTCGCTCGCCGAATCGAAACGTGCGCGTCTGTTCCGCGTTCCGCCTTCCGCGTTCCGCGTTAGAACGCGACCCGCACTCCCACCCACGCCCCGCTTCCCGAGGGATCAGCGGAAAGCTCCAAAGGCGCGAACGGCACATTCCCCGGCCCGCCCGACTGGTGCCGCAGGTCCGCGATGAACAGTCCCGCGGCGACGAGCAGCACCGCCTGAGCCCCGAGCAGGCGGGCGCGCGCCCGGCGATCGAAGAAGAGCGACGACTGGTACAGCTGCTCCGCCGCCGGGTTCGCGTAGCGCCCGTCGGTGCCGAGGACGCAGTCGGCGTTGTTGGCGCGGCACACCGCGAGCAGCGCATTCCACTCGCGGTTCGAGCTCGCGTGCTCGTGCGCGCCCAGCGCGATGAGCGTCGCCACGCCCGCGGCGGCGACCCACTTCCCGTAGTGCACCAGCGCGGACCGGTGCCCTTCGCGCGCCGTGCCGTCGAGCCGTCGGCCGGCGCTGTCTTGCTGCGCCGGCAGCAGGGCCGGGACGAGCAGGACGAGGGCGACGAGCGGGCGGATCGAGCGCATCAGCGATACGCGTGAATATCGCCGCGCCCGGCGATGACGACCAGCTGGCGGTCGCGCACCAGCGGCGGCTGCTCGATCGGGCCGTCGAGCTGCACGCGCCACCGCGCGGCGCCGGTGGCGCGGTCCACGAGCACCACGTCCCCGCTCACGCTCGCGACCAGCACTCCCGAGGCGATCGGCATCGGCCCCGCCGTGGCGGTCAGATCGAGCGCGAAGGAGCGCGCCCGGGCCGGTCCGTCCACGGGCACGATCCACAGGGTGCCGTTGCGCGCCAGGGCATACACCGTGTCCCGTGCCACCGCCGGGGCGCCGTACACGGCGTCGCCCGTCGTGAGGTCCCACGCGACGGTCAGGCCGGGGAGATCCACGGCGACCAGATGCCCGTCGGTGGTGCCGAGATAGAGCCGCCGGCCGTCGAAGGCGGGCGTGGCGAGCACCGCGCCGGGCGTGGGGAGCCGCGAACGGATCTCGCCAGTGGCACGGTCGAGCAGGTAGAGCGTGTCGGCCGTGGTCGCGACGACCAGCCCGCCAGCCGCCGGGACGGGGCCGGCGCGGGCGGCGCCTCCCCCCGGCAGCCGACGGCGCCACGTCACACGCCCCCCGGCGGTCTCGAGGCGCAGCACCTCGCCCGTCTCCGTCGCGGCGTAGAGCGTGTCGCCCTCGAGCGCCAGCGGTGCCACCACGCTCTCGGTGCGCGTGCTCCAGATCGGTTGCCCGTCGCGCAGGCGCAGCGCGTAGATCTTCGCGTCCGGCGAGGCTTCCGTGGCGACGTAGAGGCGATCCCCTTCGAGCAGGGGCCCGCCGCTGATCGTCCCGCTCAGGCGAGTGCGCCACAGCGCCTGACCCGTCGCCAGCTCCACGAGCGCCACCACGCGCTCCACGGTGCCGACGGCCAGCACCGTCTCGCCGAGTGCGGGACTGCCCCGCACCGCGCGGCCCACGTCGACGGTCCAGAGCGGCCGCGGATCCGCGTTGAGCGACTCGGCGGCGGCGGCGTCGTGGCGCGGCGTGCCGAGGTAGGCGGGCCACGCGGTCTCCTGACGCGGGGGGCCGAGCTTCGCGGGCGGCACGTAGGTCGTGGCGCACGCCGTTGCGTTGACAGCCCCGAAGGCCGCCACTAGTATGCCGCGCCTATGCCCGAGTTTCATCGCATCGAAGAATTGCCGCAGCGCGTGGGGGGCGAGACCGTCGTGGTGCGCGGCTGGGTGATGACCACGCGCTCCTCCGGCAAGATCGCGTTCGTCGCGTTGCGGGACGGCACGGGCTATCTGCAAGCGGTCCTCTCCAAGAAGGACGTGTCCGCCGCGGCCTGGGACGCGTTCGGGAAGCTCACGCAAGAGACGTCAGTCGAAGTTACCGGTACGGTGCGCGCCGACGCGCGCGCCCCCGGCGGCGTCGAGCTCACCGCCTCCGACCTGGTGATTCTCGGACCCAGCGTCGATTTCCCCATCACCCCGAAAGAGCACGGCACCGCGTTCCTGTTCGAACATCGCCACCTCTGGCTGCGGAGCCGGCGCCAGGTCGCGATCGCGCGGGTGCGCCACGAGGTGATCCAGGCGATCCGGGACTTCTTCTACGAGCGGCACTTCGTCCTGGTCGACACGCCGATCCTCACGGGTTCGATCGGTGAGGCGGCCGGGCATCTGTTCGCCGTCGAGTACTTCGACCTGGGCACCGCCTACCTCGCGCAGACGGGGCAGCTCTACGTCGAGGCCGCCGCCGCCGCCCTCGGGAAGGTCTACTGCTTCGGGCCCACGTTCCGGGCCGAGAAGTCGAAGACCCGTCGCCACCTCACCGAGTTCTGGATGGTCGAGCCCGAGGTGGCCTGGAACGACTCCGACGCCAATATGCGGCTCCAGGAGGAGTTCGTCTGCTATATCGTGGCGCGCTGCCTCGAGCGGCGAAACACCGAGCTCGCCGAGCTGGAGCGCGACACCGCCCCCCTCGAGCGCGTGCGGCCGCCGTTCCCGCGCATTTCGTACACCGATGCCGTGGCGAAGCTCACGGCCCTGGGGAGCGACATGGCGTGGGGGCGGGACCTGGGCGGCGACGAGGAGACCCTGCTCGCCCGGCAGTACGACCGGCCCGTGATGGTGTTCAACTATCCCCGGGCGGTCAAGGCCTTCTACATGAAGGAAAACCCCGCCGACCGGCGTACCGTGCTCAACAACGACATGCTGGCCCCCGAGGGGTACGGCGAGATCATCGGCGGCAGCCAGCGCGAGGACGACTACGACCGGCTGCTCGCCCGCATCCGCGAGGAGCAGCTCCCCGAAGAGGCCTACGGCTGGTATCTCGACCTGCGGAAGTACGGCACCTTCGTCCACTCGGGGTTCGGCTTGGGCGTGGAGCGCACGGTGGCGTGGATCTGCGGCATCCCGCACATCAGGGAGGCGATTGCGTTTCCGCGGACGCTCTACAAGCTATGGCCGTGAGGCCTTCACCTCGTCCCACATCTGGTCCAGCTCCTCCAGACTCGCCCGTCCCAGCTCCAGGCCCCGGGCCTCCGCCAGCTGCTCCACTGCCTCGAAGCGCCGTTGGAACTTGTCGTTGGCGCGCTCGAGGGCCGCGCGCGGGTCGATCGCGAGCTTGCGCGCGAGATTCACGATGGCGAACAACAGGTCGCCGACCTCATCCTCTAACCTTTCCCGCTTCCCGCTTCCTGTTTCCGCTTCGAGTTCTGCGAGCTCCTCCTTCACCTTCTGGAGCGGTCCCTTCGCATCCGGCCAATCGAACCCGACCCCCGCCGCGCGCTCCTGCAGCCGGTAGGCCATCAGGAGTGGCGGCAACGTGTCCGGCAACCCCCGGAGCGTCCTGCTCCCCGCTCCCCGCTCCCTCTTTTTCACCCGCTCCCACCCCTCGTGATCCGGCGTCTTTGAGTCAGCGAACAGGTGCGGATGGCGCCGCCACATCTTCTCCTCAAGCGCCCGCGTCACGGCCTCCGCGTCCAGCTCGTGCCGCTCCTCTCCGATCACGATCTGGAACGCGAGGTGGAGCAACAAATCGCCCAGCTCGTCGCGCAGCTCGGCCGGCTCGCCGCGGCGCAGGGCCTGATCGAGCTCGAGCGCTTCCTCGACCAGATAAGGGCGAAGGGTGTCGCGGGTCTGGGCATGGTCCCACGGGCAGCGGGCTCTCAGGTCGCGCACCAGCGCGAGCGCGCGGCCGAGGGCGGGGTCGCCCGGAGTGGACGGTGAAGACGGTTTCCTGGCCATGCCTCAACGATAATCCGCGCCCTGAGAGGGCGCGCTCGGCCTCCGGTGCGTCCTTACAGGACGCACTCAGCGCCGAGCCCGGGCTCTCAGCCCGGGTCATCGCACCAGACTGCGCCCGTCCAACCCCTTTTTCGTGTTGCCTTTAGCCCGCCCGCGGGATATCATACGCGCGCCTGTGAGCGTGTCAGTGCGCGGGCGCGATCAGCGCGCTTGGGTCGAGGTGGACCTCGCCGCCGTCATCGAGAACGCCCGCACGGTGGCACGGGTCGCCGGCACACGGCTCCTCCCGGTGGTGAAGGCCGACGCCTACGGGGTGGGAGCCGTCGCCGTGTCTAAGGCCCTCGAGGCGCTCGATCCCTGGGGGTACGGGGTCGCGACGGTCGAAGAGGGCGCCGAGCTCCGCGCCGCCGGGATCGCCCGGCCCGTCGTCGTATTCATGCCCGGGCAGCCCGCGCTGTTCCCCGAGGTCGAGCAGTTCCGTCTCACGCCGGTGCTGGGCGACGCGGCGGCGATCCGCGAGTGGGCGGCGCGCGGCGAGCGCGCGTTTCACCTGGAGATCGACACCGGGATGGGGCGCTCAGGCGTGCGCTGGGACGAGATCGACCAGGTCCGCGCCGCCGCCGACACGCCGCAGCTGGAGGGCTGCTACACGCAGTTCCACTCGGCCGATCGGCGCGACGGCACGGCCGAGCAGCAGCTCGAGCGATTCGAGCGGGCAGTCGCCCAGCTCGTGCGCCGGCCGGCGCTGCTGCACGTGGCGAACAGCGCGGCCGCGCTGTCGGGCCGTCAGTTCGCGTTCGACCTGGTGCGGCCCGGCGTGTTCCTGTACGGCGGCTCGCCGGGGGCGGGGTTCCCGGAGCCGCGGCCGGTCGTGAGCGTGCGTGCCCGCGTGCTCGCGGTGCGGCGCGTCGCGGCGGGGGAGAGCGTGAGCTACAACGCCGCATGGCGTGCGGCCGGGCCCACCACGGTCGCGACCCTTGGCATCGGCTACGCGGACGGGCTGCGCCGCTCGCTCGGCCTCTCGGGGCGGGGGTCGGTGCTGCTGCGCGGCCGGCGCCACCCCATCATCGGCGCGGTCACGATGGACATGACGATGGTCGAGACGGGCGAGCATCCGGTCCAGGTGGGGGACGTGGCGACGCTGATCGGCGCGGCGGGCGGGGGCCGGGGCGGGGACCGCATCACGCTGGAGGAGTTCGCCGGCTGGAGCGACGAGCTGCAGCGCGCGGTGTTGACGTCGCTCGGGCCGCGGCTGCCGCGGATCTACGATTGAAGCGCGCTGCCATCATCGTGCTCGACGGCGTGGGGATCGGGCCGGCGCCGGACACCGCCGCCTACGGCGACGCGGGGAGCGACACGCTCGGCAACGTGGCGCGCGCGGTCGGGGGACTGCGGCTCCCCAACCTCGAGCGGCTGGGGCTGGGGTGGTGCAGGCCCATCGCCGGGCTGGCGCCCGGCGTCAGTCGTTCCGACCCCGGGCGCGAGCCCGGGGCCGGGCCGGCGGCGGCCTACGGCATCGCGTTCCCCCAGTCGCAGGGGAAGGACTCGACCACCGGGCATTGGGAGATCTGCGGGGTGCTGCTCGAGCGCCCGTTTCGCACGTACCCGAACGGCTTCCCGACGTCGCTCCTGGACGAGTTCGCGCGACGCACCGGCCGTGGCTGGTTGGGCAACAAGGCCGCCTCGGGGACGGCGATCATCGCGGAGCTCGGCGAGGCGCACCAGCGGACCGGCAAGTGGATCGTCTACACGTCGGCGGACTCGGTCTTCCAGGTGGCCGCGCACGAGGAGACCGTGCCGCTGGCGGAGCTGTACCGGGCGTGCGGCATCGCGCGCGACATGCTGGTGGGCGAGCACGCGGTGAGCCGGGTGATCGCGCGGCCGTTCACCGGGACGCCGGGGGCGTACCGGCGCACGGCGCAGCGCAAGGACTTCTCGCTCGAGCCGGTGGGGACGACGCTGCTGGACCGGCTGGCGGCGGCGGGGGTGCCGCGGGTGGGGATCGGGAAGGTCGACGACCTGTTCGCCGGCCGGAACATCGCGAGCGAGCACACGCCGACCAACGGGGACGCGTACCGGCTGATCGAGCGGGCGCTCGCCGACACCGGGACGGGGTTCATCTTCGTGAACGTGATCGAGTTCGACCAGACGTGGGGGCACCGGAACGACGTCCCGGGGTTTCATGAGGGATTGAAAGAGCTGGACGCCTGGATTCCGCGGCTCGAGGCCCGCGTGCGGGGAGACGACCTCATCATCATCACGGCCGACCACGGCAACGACCCGACCACCCCTTCCACGGACCACTCGCGGGAGGCGGTGCCGATCCTCGCGCTGGGCCCCCGCGTGCGACCGCGCCCGTTGGGGGAGCGGCGCAGCTTCGCCGACATGGGCGCCACTGTGGCCGAGTACTTCGGCGTGGCGCCGCTCGCCGCGGGGACGTCCTTCCTGGGGGAGATCCGGGTGTGAGCGCGGAGCTGGTGCGCCGGGCGCGCGAGGTGCAGCGACACGCGTACTGTCCCTACTCGAAGTTCCGGGTCGGGGCGGCGCTCGAGGCGGCGGACGGGCGCGTGTTCGTGGGAACGAACGTGGAGAGCGCGTCGTACGGGCTGACGATCTGCGCCGAGCGGATGGCGCTCGGCGCCGCCGTGGCGGCGGGCGCGCGCCAGTTCACGCGCATCGTGGTCGCGACCGACGTCGACCCGCCGGCGTCGCCGTGCGGGGCCTGCCGCCAGCTGCTCGCCGAGTTCGGCCTCGCCCTTGAGGTCATCGCCGCGGGGCCGACGAGCGAGCGGCGCTGGACGCTCCGCGACCTCCTTCCCGACGCCTTCGCCCGCGCGGCGCTCGAGCAGTGAAAGCCGCCCGGACCGCGGTGCTCGGCGCGGTGCTCGCGGCCGCGGCGGCCGCGGCGTGCGTGGAGCGGATGACCGCGCCCGGCAACTGCCCCGACTACTGTCCCGGCGGCCAGGTCACCCTCATCGACTCGCTGCTCGCCACGAGTATCTCGCGCGACTCGGCCTTCCGGGGCTACGTGCTGCCGAACCAGGGCGCCGTCATGCTCGCCGCGGATCTGCCGGGCATCGTGGACGGCCGGGCGATCTTCCGGTTCTCCGCCGTCGGCCAGCGGTTCCCGATCAAGAACAACGACACGACCACGGGGGCGATCCTCGCGGGGGATTCAGCCCGGCTGACGTTCTTCATCACGCGTCGCGACACCGCCGCCCACGATCTCACGGTCCGGCTGTACCGCCTGCCGATCGCGATCGACACGACCACCACGTTCGCGGACCTGAGCCAGGCGTTCACCGACTCCCTGCTCCGCACGGTGAACCTCGACACGCTGATCGCGAAGCCGGGGCGCGTGGACTCCACGACGGGCGACAGCATCGTGGTGGACACGACCAATAAGCGCCTGTTCGTATCGCTCAAGCTCGACTCGTCGCAGGCGCGCTATGTCTTCGCGGACAGCGGCAAGGTGGCGTACGGGCTGCGCATCTCGGCCGACTCGCTCGCGAGCGTCGCGATCGGCAAGGGCGATCTGGGCCCGCTGCTGCGGTGGCACATCGTGGTGGACTCGCTGGGCACGCAGGTGAAACGACCGGATTCGACGATGGCGGGCCCCTCGGCGCGGGGCACGCCGCTCGCGACCTTCGTGTTCGCCCCGCCGGCCGCCCCGCTCGACTCGACGCTCGCGGTGGGCGGGGTGCCGTCGGCGCGGAGCATCCTGCGGGTCGCGTTCCCGCGCGGTATCCGCGACTCGGGGCAGATCATCCGCGGCACCCTGATCCTCGTCCCCGCCGCGGCCGCCCGCGGCGTGCCGGCGGACTCGTTCGTGATCGAGGCCCACACGGTGTTCGCGGACTTCGGCGCCAAGTCGCCGATCGTGCTCGACGTCACCCGGACCGACACCACGGTCATTCAGGTCGATTCGACCGACACCATCCAGATCGAGATCACGAACCTGCTCAAGTTCTGGCAGACGGACACGACGCTGGCGACGACCCTGGTGCTCAAGGCCAAGTACGAGGCGCAGGCCTTTCCGGAGATCCGGTTCTATCCCTCTGCGGCCGCCGCGTATCGACCGGCGGTGCGGATCACGTACGTGCCGCGGTTCCCGTTTGGAAAGCCATGAGGGCGGATAGGGTCGCGCTGCTCGCTGTCCTGCTATCCGGCTATCCGGCTATCCGCCTATCCGCCCAGGACTCCCAGTACGGCATCCGCGGGCTCGGCACGCCGGGGCGGTGGGAGTCGGTGCGCGCGCGCTCCACGGGCGGCGCGTTCGGGCCGTTCGATCCGCTGTCGCCGCTCATGGAGGCGCAGCTCGCCGACGTCGGCCACCTCACCGGCGGGGCGATGACGGCCGCGTCGTACCGCGACGCGGAGACCGGCGGGTCGACGACGGCGCTGCGCGAGACCCGCTTCCCGCTGCTGCAGCTCGCCGGGCCGATCGGGACGCGCTTCGCGCTCGGTGGCGGGTTCACGACGTATCTCGACCGCTCGTGGGACGTGACGCTCCGTGATTCGGTCGTGCTGCGGGGCGTGAATCAGCCCTATACGGACGAGCTGACGAGCAACGGCAGTGTGGCGGACCTGCGGCTCGCCGCCGCGAGCCGGCTGTCGCCCCGCCTTGCGCTCGGCGCCGCCGTGCACGTGCTCTCGGGCTCCACGCGCGAGACCGCGGAGCGCCGCTTCGACGATACGACCTATAGCCTGACACGGCAGACCGCCGAGGTGCGCTACGACGGGCTCGGGGTGTCGGCGAGCGCGCTGCTGGGGCTCGCGCCGGGGTTGAGCCTCGCGGCGTGGGCGCGGAGCGACAGCCGGCTGCGCGCCAAGGTCGGCGAAGCGACGACCGCCGAGACCGATCTCCCACGGATGGCGGGTGGCGGCCTGCGGTTTGCGCCCAGCCCGAGCGTGCGGCTCGCCGCTGCGGTGGCGTGGCGCTCCTGGTCCGACGCGGGGGCCGGCGCGTTCGACACGTGGAGCTGGTCGGCGGGCGCCGAGGTCGGCTCCCGGGCGCCGATCCGGTTCGGCGTGCGCGGCGGCCAGATGCCCTTCGGCTCCGGGACCACCGCCCCGACCGAGTTTGCGGTCGCAGTGGGGACGGGGCGGGCCTTCTCGGAGGGGCGCGCGCTGCTCGACCTGGGACTGGAGCGGCTCGAGCGGAGCGGCGCGGGGCTCAAGGAGCACGTGTGGACCGTGCTCGTCGGCATGACGATCCGGCCGTGAACGTCTACTTCCACACCTTCGGCTGCAAGGCGAACCAGTACGACACGGAGGTGGTGCGCCAGGCGTTCGCCGACCAGGGCGCCGTCCTGGTGGACGATCCCGCCGCGGCGGACCTGGCCGTCGTGAACTCCTGCACCGTGACGCACGAGAGCGAGACGAAGCTGCGTCGCCTGGTGCGCCGGCTCGGGCGCCAGGAGCGGCGGCTCGAGACCGTGGTGATGGGCTGCGCCGCGGCGCTCGACGACGGCACGATCGCCGCGCTGCCGGCGGTGCGTGCCGTCGTGGGCGGCGCCGACCCTGCGCGCGTGCTGCGGGCGGCCGGCTTCGGGGCGCCCCGCGTCGATCCCGTGCTGCGTCGTTTCCACGCCAGCGCCCGCGGCTGGCTCAAGATCCAGGACGGCTGCGACGAGCACTGCACCTTCTGCGCGACCACCATCGCGCGGGGCGCGAACCGATCGCGGCCGATCCCCGAGCTCGTCCGGGAAGCGCAGGCGCTGGCGCAGCACCATGCGGAGATAGTGCTCACTGGGGTGCATATCGGGACCTACGGTCGGGATCGCGCGACTGACCCCGGGCGCGAGCCCGGGGTCGATCCCGAGCCCCCGGGTTTGGTTGATCCCCGGGCTGGCGCCCGGGGTCAGTCGAGTCTCGGTGAGCTCCTCGAAGCCCTGATCGCCGCCGTCCCCCAGGTGCGTTTCCGGCTCTCGTCGATCGAGGCGACTGAGGTGGACGACACGATCGCGCGACTGCTGATCGCCGCCCCCCGCAACCTCGCCGCGCACCTGCACGCGCCGCTGCAATCGGGCTCGAACCGGGTCCTGAAGCGCATGGGCCGGCACTGGTACACGGCGGAGTCGTACCGCGCGCGCCTCGAGTGGCTCGCCGAGCGGCTGGCGGCGCTGGGCCTCGGCGCTGACATCATCGCCGGATTTCCGGGCGAGACCGCGGCGGATCATCATGCCACGGTGGCGCTCGTCGCAGCGCTGCCGTTCACCTACCTCCACGTATTCCCGTTCAGCGTGCGGCCGGACGCCGCCGCCGCGCGGCTGGGCGAGCAGCTCGCGCCCGGGGTCGTGCACGATCGGGCGCGCGAGCTGCGGGAGCTGGGTGACGCCAAGGCACACAACCACCGGGACCAGCGTCGCGGCCAGCGCGCGGACGGCGTGGTGAGCGGGCGCGGGGCGGGACGGCTCGAGGTCCTCACGGAGGACTACCTTTCCGTCTATCTTCCTGTCGCGGACTGGGACGGGCGCCCTCGCTTCGACATCACGGTCAGCTAACGATGCCGCGCATCTATATCGAGACCTACGGCTGCCAGATGAACGTCGCGGACGCCGAGCTGATGCTCGGCGTCCTCGCGCGGGAGGGTTACGTCCGCACGACCGACCCGGGCGAGGCGGACGTGACGCTCGTGAACACCTGCGCGGTGCGCGACCACGCGGAGCAAAAGGTGCTCTCGCGCCTGGGCGAGCTGAAGGGGTACAAGCGGCCGGGTGCCGTGCTCGGCGTCGTGGGATGCATGGCCCAGCGGCTCGGGGCCCGGCTGCTCGAGCGCGTGCCGCAGGTGGACCTGGTGATCGGCCCCGACGGCTACCGTGGGCTCCCCGAACTGATCGCGCGCGCCCGGGGGGAGGGCGGGGAGCGCGCCGCGGACGTCGAGTTCCGGGACTGGGAGCACTACGAGGACGTGCCACCCGTGCGGGAAACGGGCGCGTCGGCGTTCGTGACGGTGCAGCGTGGCTGCGATTATCGGTGCACCTTCTGCATCGTTCCGATGACGCGCGGGCCCGAGCGGAGCCGCAAGTTGAGCGACGTGGTGCGCGAGGTGCAGGACCTCGCGGCAGGGGGAACCACGGAGGTCACGCTCCTTGGGCAGACGGTCAACAGCTATCACGACGGGACGCACGACTTCGCCGACCTGCTGCGCGCGGTGGGACCGGTGGCGGGAATCCGGCGCGTGCGCTTCACCTCGCCCTATCCCACGGATTTCTCGGACCGCGTGGTCGCGGCCCTGGCGGAGACGCCCGCCGTGTGCGAGCACGTGCACCTGCCGGTCCAAAGCGGTAGCTCACGCGTGCTCAAGCGGATGCTGCGGCGCTACGACCGGGCGCGCTATCTCGCCGTGGTGGCGGCGCTGCGCCGGGCGGTACCCGGGATCGCGCTCACGACCGACATCATCGTCGGGTTCCCCGGCGAGACCGAAGAGGACTTCCAGGAGACCCTGTCGCTCGTCGAGGAAGTCGGCTTCGACGACGCCTACACGTTCAAGTATTCGCCGCGGGAGGGGACGCCCGCGACCCGCCTCAAGGACGCCGTGGCGGACGACATCGCCGGCGAGCGGTTGCAGCGCCTGGTGGCGCTGGTGCGCCGCCTGGCCCGGCAGAAGAACGTCGCGCTCATCGGCACGAGCCACGAAGTACTGGTCGAGGGGAGGGCCAAGCGGGGCGACCTGCTGCAGGGCCGCACCCGGACCAACAAGGTGGCGCTGCTCGCCGGACCCGACCGGTGGATCGGGACCTACCAGTCGGTCCGCCTCACCGGCACGACGGGGTCGACCTTCAGCGCGCGGCCGGTCGAGTCGCCGCAGGAGTTGGCCGTCGTGGGGTAACGAACGTCACCTGGGAAGTGGCACAACGGGAGTACGACAAGCTGCGGCTCCAGCTGCCCCGGTTCTGCGGCTGCGACACCTGTCGCGGCGATGTGCTGGTGTACACGGTGAACCGGCTGTCACCACACTACGTCTCCACGTCACAGGGCGAGGTGCTCACCGAGCTGCGGCTGGGGAGCGACCAGGAGAAGGCCAAGCTCGACGTGGTGCTGCTCGAAGGATTCCGCAAGGTCGGCCTCGCGCCGCGCTGCGGCGCCAAGCCGGTGCAGCTCGTGTAGTCCGCTAGGCGGCC
>Ga0209159_1000055_pt1 | contig 93442 bp, 72 predicted proteins | sample GraSoiAngelo_144_FD_185901 | JGI IMG/M metagenome (GOLD analysis project Ga0209159, IMG submission 185901) | Grasslands soil microbial communities from the Angelo Coastal Reserve, California, USA - 14_1009_02_40cm (SPAdes) (version 2) | ecosystem: Environmental > Terrestrial > Soil > Grasslands ...
GGGGCCAGACGATCGGACATGGCCGCAAAGGCACCGTCGGCCGCCTTCGTCTCAAAGACGTAGCCGAGCGCGACCGCATCGGAGCCATGCGGCCCCTGCGCGACCACGCCGCCCTCCCGCAGGAGAGGCCGCCCCTCCCCGAGGCGGAGCTCGATCCCTCGAGCCAGGACCTGCGCCTTGAGGCTGAAATCGAGCGTGCCCGCCCGCGCGCCGCGGCGCACGAGATAGAAGAGCGGCCGCGGTGAGCGATACGTGTGTACGCGACGGGGATCAAAGACCACTGCCTCCCGAATCGGCGTATGATCGAAGGTCGGCTCGATACCCAGGCCTGCAAGCTCGTCGATTACGTCGCCGTCCGTGGTCCAGTTCTCGAGTCCCTGGAAGTCATCGTGGAAGCGGTGTCCCACGTCCGAGCACCGCTCGTGGACAATGACTCGCCGCCCCGCCTGGTTTGCCGCTAGAGCGGCGGCGAGCCCCGATGGACCGGCCCCGAACACGTGGATTGGCTTCAGGGCGACTTGCCCGGATTCATCATCCTGCGGTGCTGCTCGGTCCACGCCTGCATCGAGTCAGCCCAGATCTGCACCTTGGCGCGCTGGGCGTCGGTGAGGACTGCCCGTGCCTGCGCCGACGATGCTAGCATGGTCCAATGCGCCTTGCCCATCGCGGTGTGCGCCGCTTGAAAGTGGGTCTTGAGCGCCGCGGTGTCGGCCTTCGCGGCGTTCGCTACCTGCTCGAGCTCCTTGAGGTGCGTTTCCGCCTCGGCCATCGCGGCGTCGCGCGTCGCCTTCGCACCGTCCCGCAACGCGGTGAGGCGGCCGACTTGATCGGGAGTAAGGCCGAGCGCGTCCTTGCGAGCGAGCAGGTGTTGCGGGGTGTAGAGCATCATTCGCATCAGCGACGGCCCCATCCGCTCCATCATGGGGTCGTCCATCGTCATCCCGTGGCCGGCACCCATCATGGGATGATGCATGCTGTCGGACTGCTGGGCGGCGAGCGGGGCCGCGAGAACCAGCGCGACCAGTGCGATCTTGCAAGTCATGGGACCCTCCTTGCCGGGTAAGATAACGGAAGACCGCGACCCCCGAATCTAGAGTGGCGACCCGGGGGCCTGAGGACATTTGATCCCGACTGTTCGCTTCCGCCGGGTCGTTCCGACCGTTGCTGACTGCCTGCTATTGGGTTTCGTTGTCCTTCGAGCGGTGAAGCTCCCAGTAAGGAGGCTTGCGTGCAACCAACTGGGGCGTCCGCACGTCTTACGCATCAGACAGGGCCCGCTGCGCGTAGCTTCCTGTCGACCACTCGGACAACTGGAGCTCTCGATGAGTTCACGAACTGGAATCCTAGACGTGGCGCTCGCCGCACTGGTCACGGCCTGCGCAGCGGCTCACCAGCCGCGCGTGCCCCTGGCGGGGACCGCCGGCGACGTGGCCGCCCTCGCAGGCCAATGGGAGGGGTCGTACTCGAGCGCCGCCACCGGCCGCAGCGGCAGCATCTCTTTCACCCTCTCCGCCAGCAGCGACAGCGCCTTCGGCGATGTGGTCATGATTCCCCGCGGCTGGGGTCGTCCGCTCCAGGCGTGGAACGGGCAGGGATCGGCCGGTGCCCCCGGGGCGCAACCGCGCGTCGCCGTGTTGACGATCAACTTCGTGCGAGTTACGGGCGGCCGTGTGACGGGCAGGCTTGCGCCCTACGCTGACCCCGAGAGCGGCGCGCCGCTGGCCACCACCTTCGAAGGTCAGCTCGCCGGCGACCGGATCGAGGGCACCTACACGACACGCGGTGGCGGGTCCCCGGATGCCCAGACGGGCCAGTGGCAGGTGATGCGGCGCAGGAGATGACGCGAAGCGGCGCCGCAAAGATCTCCGGGCCCACGTCGCCTCAATGCCGCGGCAGTACCGGAACGAGGGACAGGGCGATCGAGACCGCGATCAGCACGATGATGATCCATTCGAGGATCTCCATCCGCCGGCTCGCGGCCCGGTCCGCCATCTTGGCGTAGATGCTGTCGATGGTCTGCAGCTTGCGCGTGATGCTCGCGTCCCAGTCGCCGAGGTGAAAGCGCCGGGACGCGAGCGAGTACACCCGCGCCAGGTACTGATCTCCCACCAGCTTGAGCGCATTCGTCACCTGCTCGAACAGGATCGCGCCGTCGAGCTGCAGCCGGGCCAGCCGGCGCAGGTCGGGACCGTCGCTCCCCGAGCCGACGACCCGCGTCGGGCGCGGCTGGAGCAGCTCATAGGCCCGCTCGAGAATGTCGTCGAGCTGCTGGTCGAGAAACCGCATCTCGAGCAGCTGGATGTTGGCAAACTCGAGGACCGCGCGCACGTCGTCGCCTTCGGGGTCGAACAGGAGCGTCGCGTCCGTGTCGATGAACGTCGCGTCGTCGGGCCCGAACGAGAGCCGCGAGGTCGTCGCGTCGGCGACTTCCTCCTGGGACAGCGTGTGCGGCTCGGCCCGCAACACTTGAGCGACGGTGTGCGCTTGCTCGGTCCACAGCGCGGCGGCGGCGCACGGCGCCGCGAACGCCTCGATCTGGAAGATGGAGTAGTCCTCGACGAAGTCCGCGATGCGCGGCCGGAGCGCCGCGTCCCCGAGCGTCGCCAGCAGCTCCTCCACGTGCCGGCGGGCGTCGGCCACGAGCCGCTCGTTTCCCCACAGCTCGTACGCCAGCGCGGGAAGGCCCAGCAGTGGCCCCTCGATGGGCACGGCGTAGCTCACCGAGATGGCGCCGAAGTCGTACAAGACCAGCTCGAGCGCCGGCGCCGTGCGGTAGGCGCCCAGTACATGCACCTCCCCCGGCCGCGTCACGCGCAGTGGTGCGGGGCGGTACTCGAAGGACGCGGGCGCCCGGCGTCGCTGCTTCACTGTCTGCCGCTCGGCGCCCGCCAGGATGCGGCGCTCGGCCGCGTCCAGGTCGATCGCTCGCGCAACGTCGTAAGCGAACAGAGGAAAACAGGTGCCCTTCGCGATCACCGGCTCCAAGTGATCTCGACCCGGGCTTCCGCCAGCCCCACCGGCCAGCGCGGCGTGAGCGAATGGCCCTGCACCGTCTCGTCCAGCCCCCGCTCTGACTTCGACACCGTGGCGACGGGAAACGACCACACGTCGGCGGTGGGCACGCACGTCAACTCGAGCGGCCTGGCGAGCGAGACCTCCGGCGCGAACAGCGCATCCTGAGGAAAGGCCGCCTCGTCCCACCGGTAGGAGACGGTCAACCCACCGCCAGCGTCGCAGCGGATTCGCTTCTCGAGCTGGGGCGCCCGGCACGTCACCTCTACGGCCGCGCCGACCGTACGCACATCGACCGCAACGGGGATGCCGGCCCACGATACAATCGGCTGGTAATCGCCGCCCGCGTAGACGTCCAGGGTCAATGCTCCGGGGAGGACGCGTTCTACGAATAGCGCGCGCGCATCGCGATCGACGGGCGGCAGCTGGTCGAGGCGCACGCGCTTCTCGATGTCGTGAATGCTCGGCGTCCCGTCTCCCGGCCCCGTGTCCGCCTGTTCGACCCCCTCGAGCGCGAGCTCGTGATAGGCCTCACGCCGCCGTGTCAGCACATCGGCGTAGTTGATCCCGGCGCCGAACAGGGTGTACTCCTCGATCGCGCCGCCACGGTGCGGGCTGACGAGAGCGGAGAATGCCGCCGCATGGATCCAGATCTCCTCGAACCCGTCACCGTCGAGATCGAGCTGCTCGACCTCGAGGGGGGCGCTGCGCCGCAGCTCGCCCTCGGCCAGCGCGAGGTTGCGCCAGATGGCCTCGCGCAGGTGCGGGAGGTACAGCCCTCCGAACACGCCGTGCCAGTACGCGTCGTTGCATTGCGCGCGGCCGATCGCCTGGCGCGCTGTCGCCGGGTCGCCGCAGCGTCGGCACAGGGCGGACACGGCCTGCATCTTCTTGTGCATCCGGTTCGACTCGGGATAGCGCACGAAGAAATTGCGCCAGTGCGCCCCCCGGACCAGCGCCGCGTCGGGGCCGGCGAGCCGTTCGGGCCCGAGATCGCGCTCGAGCCGCGCGAGCCGGGTGGCGGCCTCCGGCGGAAGCGCCCAGCCCTCCATCTCGCGGTATGAAGCCGTCGGCAGATACGCGAGCCCGCCGCTCGGTACCTCGGCGAGCGCCGCGGCGAGCGTGGTCAGGCGGATCTCGCCACCCGCGACCAGCGTGTCCATCGCCTCGAGGAACTGCGCGAGCCAGCCGCGATCGTATACCCACTCCTTGGTGCCCGGCCAGCCGCCGAACTTCTCGCCGTCGTCCACGAACACGGCCAGGGGCGCCCCGCCCTCCCGCAGCGACCGCAGGTACGCCACGATGTCCGCGGGCGGCTTGAAGGGAATCAGGTAACGCAGCCGCTCGTCGATCGGGAACAGCGCGACGCGCTTGCCGTCGCTCTCGGTCCAGAACGGGGCGTGCAGCCGATCGCCGGAGAATCCCGAGACCAGGAAATGACGATCGTCCACCAGCGCGTACCGCACCCCCGCCTGCGCCAGATCCGCGGCCAGCTCCGGCTCCCACACGCGCTCCGTCAACCAGAGCCCGCTCGCTTCCACTCCGAAGCGCCGTTTGATCGCCTGGCGCATCCAGTCGATCTGCTCGATCCGGTCGAGCCGGGGCAGCGCCGCCAGCACGGGCTCGTAGAACCCCGAGAGCAACAGCTCCAAGCGCCCGTCCACGGCGAGCCGCGCGATCCGGTCGAGCAACGCGGATTCGTGCCCTTCGAGCCACTCGAGCAGCGGACCCGACATGTGGATGGCGATGGGGAAGAATTCCCGCTCCGCGAGCCGCTCCAGGAACGGGCGGTACACGTCGCGCACGTGCTGCTCGAACACGTGGTCGAAGTTGCCCACCGGTTGGTGGAAATGGACGCCGAAGGCGAAGCGTAGCGGACCCAGCTAGTGGTCCCCCCCCTCCCCGTCCTCCCCCTCCCCCTTCGCTGCGCCATCCCCGTGTGCGAAGCCCAGCCGCCAGGCCACAGGCGCGAGCTGCGCCGCCCAGTCGGGCGGAGACGCGGCGCGGATCCGGTAGAAGGCCGTCTGCGCATCGAATGGAACCGGACTGCCGTCGCGCTGCACGCGTTCGGCCAGTTCTGCGACGACGGCGATCGCTCGAGGCGAGCGATCGTGCTCGAGCAGCGTCACTGCTCGGAGCAGCTCTCGGGCCGCGTCCCCGCCCGGTCCCCCGGAGTCCGGGCGTGACGCTGCCTCCGCCGGCACCCGCCGCTTGACCCGGCTCAAATAGACGTCGCGCCCGGTCCCCGCTCCGGGCTCGTTCGCCTCCGCGCGCGCGAGCCGGCCGAGCACTCCCGCTTCGAGCCGCGGCGCGTCCGCGCCGGCCAGCTCGATCGCGCGCGCCGCGTACCGGAGGATCTGCACCGATTCGAGCCCGGCGATGTCGTCGAAAAACCAGCCGCAGGACGTGAACATCCGGAGGGCGTTGCGCTCGAGGTCGAGCAGCTCCCGAGCCCGGGCCCGGCGCGCCGCGTCGTCAGGTCGGCGCATCTGCGCCGCCACAAATCGCGCGATGGCCGCCTCGTCCGAGCTGACGACGGCGCCATAGGCGTCACGGGCGGCCCACGGATCGGTGAACAGCTCGGTGCCCTCACGCTCGAAGCGCGGGTGCAGCTCCCCGGCGAGCCAGTCGAGCGCCGCGCGCAGCGGCGCCCGCCAGCGTTGCTGCGTCGGCCGCTCCGGCGCCATGCGGCAGCCGCAGTCCGCACGCCAGCGCTCCACCCCGTGCGCGCAGCTCCACGAGGTGGGCGCCACGAGCGCCACGTCGTGGCGCGGCGGGTGGCGCGCCAGAAAGGCGGCGAAGTTCTCGACCCGCACGCCGCTGCGCCGCTCGAACTCCCGCAGCAGCCAGGCGAGCGCCACCTCACCGAAGCGGTGGTGGTGGCCGTACGTCTCGCCGTCGGTCGCCACCGCTACGAGCCGGGGCTCGCTCTTGCCTTTCGCCTGCGCGAGCAGCCGCTCCGCCCACGCTGCGGCGTCCTTGAGCAGCGGTCCGAACGCAACGTCGTGAGAGATGGGGCCGTCGTACACGAACAGCGCGATCGACCGGCCGCCCGGCGTGCGGTAGCACCCGGGGAGCCCGCCCGGCGGGGCGTGCTCCACCTGATGCGGGGCGAGGATGGTGAAGCGGATCCCCTCGGCCGCGAGGACATCCAGGGTCTCGGCATCGACTGCCGTCTCGGGAAGCCACATGCCCTCGGGGTCGCGTCCGAAGCGGCGCCGAAAATCCGCGATCCCCCAGCGCACTTCGGTGACTTTGTCGCGGCGGGACGAGAGCGGCAGGATCGCGTGGTGGTAAGGCATGGCGATCGCGTTGCCGTGCCCGCCATGCCGCTCGCGGCTCTGCCGGTCGGCGTCGAGCACGGCGGCATAAGTCGACGGCGTCTGCCGCTCCAGCCACTCGAGCAGCGTCGGGCCGAAGTTGAAGCTGATGGAGGCCAAGGTATTGACGATCTGCGTGATCCTGCCGTCGGGGGCATACAGCCGCGCCGCGACGACCGCGCGGTAGCACTCCTGCTCGATACGCTGGTTCCAGTCGTGGTACGGCGCCGCGGGCGGCTCGGCGGCGACCTCGTTGAGCCAGGGGTCCTCGCGCGGCGGCTGGTAGAAGTGCCCGTGGATGACGACCGACCGCACGCTCAATCGCCCAGCACCTCAGCAACGGCGTCTAGGACATTCGGGAACAGCCCGTCGCGGCGCTCCAGCTCCACCGCCAGTGCGACGCCCCGCGTCCCCGTGTCGCCCGACGAGCCGGACGTCAGGGCGGCGATCAGCCGCTCGGCGTCGTCACAGTGCAGCTTGAAGCGGCGCTCCGCATAGTCCGGCACTGCGCCGGTGGAGATCATGAACTGCCAGTCGGAGGCCTGGGCGAGGAGCAGTTCGCGCGCCGCCTGCGCCAGCACCGGACGGGCGTCGCGGGACGCGAGCGCCGCTGGGGCCGCCTTCCAGAAGGCGCCCTCCAGCGCGCGGAGGCGCGGCCATGTCCACGCCGTGCGGTCATTGAGCCACATCGTGTGATCGCCGTTCACGCCCCACGAGCCTTCCGCGAGACGCAGCGCCGCGCGCGGTGGATGATCCGCCAGGTGCTGCGAGCCCGTCGCCGCGCGGATGCGGGGATGGTAGCGCAGCTCGCGGTACACTGCAGCCAGGAAATCCACGCCCTCGAACCACCAGTGACCGAACAGCTCCGTGTCGAACGGTGCGACGACGACGCCTCCGTCCTTCGCCCCTCCCGCTGCGGGCTCCGCCGCGATTTCGCCGAGCAGGTGCGCGAAGTGGCGCGCATGGTCTCCCGCCCGGCCGCGCGCGGCCGCTGGATCGTACGCGCGCTTCGCGCCCAGATCGACGTCGGGTCCCGTCACCCGCCACAGCTTGAGACCGCCGGGCCAGCGTATCTTGTGGAACTCGAGGTACCACTCGTCGCCGGGGTAGCCCTGGTGGCGGCTCCAGACTTGCATCGAGGAGCGGGGATCCCGCACCAAGGTGGCCACGCTGCGCTTCGCCCGAGGCGGCGTCACCCGATAGGCCTGGTAGGGCGACCGAACCGCCGCGGCTGCGGGTTTCGACGCGGCCTCGTGCCGCTCCGCGTCGAACCGCTCCGCGCCCAACGGGATCTCGGAGTACATCCCGAGCGGTGTGCCGGCCCGGGCGAGATGCGCGTCGGTGAAGAAATATCGGAAACCGGCAGCCGCCAGATGGTCCTCGATGGCGCGCCGTTTGCCGGCCCGCGGCCGATAGGCGCACTCCGGCAGCCAGCAGCCCACCGGATCCCGGCCGAACAGCCGCCGGTGTTCGCGCCGCCCTACGGTGAGCTGCAGCTGCACGCTCTCGTCGCGGGCGAGCAGCGGGAGATAGCCGTGCGTCGCCGCCGAGCCGATGATCTCCAGATGCCCATCGTCCTGCAGCCGGCGGAACGCGGCCACGATGTCGCGGTCCACCGCCTGAAATAGCTTCCGCAGGCGGCTCAGCCGCGCCTTCCAGTAGTCGACGAGGGGCAGAAGCGCCCCATCGCCGGTCGCGGCTAGCGCCGCAGGGGCTTCCCGGCAAACGGCCTCGCGTTGGTCGAAGAACGCTTCGAGCTCCTGCGCGAACGCCGGGCTCGCGAGCTGGTTCGCGAGCACCGGCGTAAAGCCGATCGTCACCGGCGCGCGGGTGCCATGGGGGGGAGCCGCGAGTTCCTGCAGCTGCTCGAGCAGGGGGAGGTAGCTGTCGAGCGCGGCTTCGCACAGCCAGTCACTGCCGTGCGGCCACCGCCCGTGATTCAGCACATACGGCAAATGGCTGTGCAGCGCGAGAACGAAATCCATCTCCCGACGGTCAGCCGGCGGTCGAGCGCGTGGCCAGCGCGCGCCGATAAACGTCCAGGTAGCGGGAGCCCGAGCCCTCCCAGCCGAACGCGAGCGCCATCACCTGGTGCATGATCTTGCGCCACGCGGTCCGGTCCCGATAGCAGTCCAGCGCCCGCGTCACCGCCTGCTCGAGCGCCGCGGAGGTGTACTCGGCGAACAGCACTCCCGTCTCCCCGTCGACGATGCTGTCGAGCAGGCCGCCCACCCGGCGAGCGACGGGGATCGTGCCGTAGCGCTGCGCCCGCATCTGCGTGAGCCCGCACGGCTCGTACAGGGACGGCATCAGCAGCAGATCCGCCCCCGCGAGCAGCCCGTGCTCGAGGTGATCCGTGAAGGCGAACTCGACCGCCACCCGATCGGGGGCCGCGGCGGCGAGCTCGGTCAGCGCCGCGTGGTAGCGGTGCTCTCCCGCGCCGAGGAAGATGAACTGCGCGTCCGTTTTCCCCAGCAGATCCGCTCCCAGCACGAGGTCGAGCCCCTTCTGCGATACGAGGCGCGCGCTCATGCCAAAGAGCGGAGTGTGAGCGCGCTGCGGCAAACCGTAGGCCCGCTGCAGCGCCGCCTTGCAGCGCCGCTTGCCCGCGAGCTCATCGATCGAGTAAGTCGCCGTGATGTGGGGGTCCGTTGCGGGATTCCACAGTCGCGGATCGATCCCATTGAGGATCCCCACCACGCGGTCTCCCAGCTCGGTGAACTTCTCCTGCAGGCCGAACCCCCCTTCCGGCGTCAGCAGCTCTCGCGCATGGGTCGGACTGACGGTGACGGCCAGGTCTGAGAACGTCAGGCCACCCTTGAGAATGTTCATCCGGCCGTACCACTCGAACACCTGCGGGTTGTACAGCTCACCGGGTAGGCCGAGCGCGGCCATCGTCTCGGGAGGAAAATGCCCTTGGAATCCGGCGTTGTGCACCGACAGCACCGTGCCCAACCGGCGGTGCAGCGGCTCGCCGGCGAACACGGTGCGCAGGTACACCGGCGCCAGACCGGTGTGCCAGTCGTGCGCGTGCAGCACCTGCGCCTCCGGCGCGATCTGGGGCAATACGGTCAGCGCCGCCGCGCAAAAGAAGGCGAACCGCAACGCGTTGTCCGGATAGTCCCCGGCGTCGTCGCCGTAGATCCCCGCCCGATCGAAGAAGTCGGGGTGCTCGATGAAGAAGACCTGGGGCCCGCCCCCGCCGCCGTCCTGCACGCGGTACAGCCATGCAGTCTCCGTCCGCCCGCCGAGCGCGACGGTGAACGGCGGCCCCGCTCGTTCCAGCGTCGGCGCGGTCTCCCGCACCTGGCGGTACAGCGGCAGCACCACCGTCGTGGGCATGCCGGCGGCGGCCTGGAAACTCGCCAAGCCGCTCACCGCCTCTCCCAACCCGCCGGTGCGCGCGAACGGCCAGTACTCCGCCGTCAGGTGGACCACGCCGATGCGCTCCGCCGCCGGTGCGGGCGGACGCGGCGCGGCGACGGGGCCGACCTTGGGGCGGGCCCTCGCTCTCGCGCGGACAGGCTTCGGCGCTCGGATGCTCGTGAGCTGCTCCCTTCGAGTTTGACGGGCCCCGTTCAGGCGGTCGGAGGATCGTCGCCCGGCAGCTGACCCCTGATCGCCGGCACGTAATGTTCCGTCACGTACTGCCGCAACATGCGCCTGGCACTGAAACGCTGGCCCGCGACGCACAGCGCGTGCTTCATTTTTTCCATCCAGCCGAGCGGGACGTCGCGTGCATCCCGGGTGTAGAACAGCGGGACCACCTCGTCCTCCAGCAGGCGATACAACTGCTCAGCGTCGGCCGCGTCGGCGTCCGCTCCCTCCGGCACGCCCGGGATCGCCCAGCCGTTCGACCCATCGTAACCCTCGGCCCACCACCCGTCCAGCGTGCTGAGCTGCGGCACGCCGTTCAAAGCCGCCTTCATGCCACTGGTGCCGCACGCCTCGAGGGGCGGCCGCGGCAGGTTGAGCCAGAGGTCGACGCCCTGCACCAGATTGTGGCCGAGGTGCATGTCGTAGTCCTCGATGAAGGCGATTCGCCCCTCGAACCGCGCTTCCCGGGTGTGCGCATAGACGCGCTGGAGCACCTGCTTCCCGGGCTCGTCGCCCGGATGCGCTTTGCCGGCGAACACGATCTGCACCGGGCGCCAGGGGTTGACGAGCAAGCGCTGCAGCCGGTGAGGATCGCGGAAGATCAGGTCGGCCCGCTTGTAGGTCGCAAACCGGCGGCCGAAGCCGATGGTCAGGGCGTGATGATCGAGCAGCGTCCCCGCGCCTACGAGGTGCAAGGCCTCTTTCCACTGGTCCGCCCAACGCCGCCGCGCCTGTTCCCGGATGCTCCGCATCAGATGGGACTTGAGCTCGTTGTGCACCGCCCAGAGCGCGAAGTCATCCAGCTTGAGCATCCTGGCCCACACGGCCGGGTCGTCCACGTGCTGCCACCAGTCGGCACCGAGATGGGACTCGAGCAGGGCCACCACCCGGTTCGCCATCCACGTCGCGACATGGACGCCGTTGGTGATGTCCGTGATCGGCACCCGCGCGGCCTCGCGGTCCGGCCAAAGCGGGGCCCAGATGCGGCGGGACTCCTCGCCGTGACGCCGCGATACCGCGTTCACCCGCGCCGAGAGGCGGATCGCGGCGACCGACATGTGAAAGCGGTCGTGGTCGAGCGCCGGGTGATGGCCGAGGCGGAACACGTCTTCCCGTCTCACCCCCATCTCCTGCCACACGGGACCCGTGCACTGCTCCACCTGCTCGGGGGAGAAGGTGTCGTGCCCCGCCGGCACGGGCGTATGGGTCGTGAATACGCTGGCCGCGCGCACCCGACGAACCGCGTCCGCAAACGAAACCCCACTCGCCACGAGCTCACGCACCCGCTCGACCAGCATAAAGGCGGCGTGTCCTTCGTTCGCGTGCCACACGGCGGGGTCGTATCCTAAGGTACGCAACACCCGCACGCCCCCGACTCCCAAGATCCATTCCTGGCGGAGTCGCAGGTCGGGCCCACCGGCGTAAAGCCGGTGGCACAGTTGGCGATCGGCGGGGTCGTTCTGCTCGTGGTCGGTGTCCAACAGAAAAATCGGCACCCGGCCCACCATGACTCGCCACGCCCCGATGCTCACCGCACGCCCGGACATACGCACTGTGGCGAGGCAGGGATCGCCGTGCGGCCCGCGCACCGGCTCGAGCGGCGTTGCGGCCAGGTCGAACCGCTCCTCCGCGTCCTCCTGCCACCCGTCGAGCCTGAGCCGCTGATCGGAGTAACCTTTGATATAGAACAACCCCACGCCGAGGAGCGGCACGCCCAGGTCGGACGCCGTCTTACAATGGTCTCCCGCGAGAACGCCGAGGCCCCCCGAGTAGATCGGCACCGAGGCGTGCAGCCCGAACTCGGCACAGAAGTAAGCGATTGTCCGCTGCGCGAGGTCCGGATAGGTCGTCTCGAACCAGGTATCGTGCGTGTCGGCGACCCATCCGTTCCACGCGATGAGCGCGTCGTAGCGCTCCAGGAAGGCGGGGTCCTGCGCACAAGCCGCCAGCCGCGCCGGATCCACCCGGCGCAGCAGCTCGATCGGGTTGTGGCGCGTGAGGTGCCAAAGCGCTCCGTCGAGCATCCGGAACAGCGCTCGGGCATCGCGACTCCAGCTCCACGAGAGGTTGGTCGCGACGGCGGCGAGTCCGCTAATGCGTTCGGGAAGGAGTGGGCGGCGCGTTTCGGGTTGGCTCATCGCGCCTGCAAGTTAAGCGAGGAAGGGGCGCGGCGGCGAGGGAGGCAGGGCCTGGTGGCGCGGTGCGCTCGTGGCGATCCTATGCTCCGTTCTGGACCGGTTCAGCCATGCCCGAGCTCCCCGACATCGTAGTGTACCTCGAAGCGCTGCAATCGCGCGTCGTCGGGGAGCGGCTCGAGCGGGTGCGCATCGCGAGTCCGTTCCTGCTCCGGTCGGTCGACCCACCTCTCGAGCAGCTCGCGGGCCGCGTCCTGCGGCGGCTCGAGCGGCTCGGGAAGCGCATTGTCTTCTGTCTCGACGACGACTACTTCGTCATCCTGCATCTCATGATCGCCGGCCGGCTGCGGTGGAAACGGCCCGGCGCCCCGATCCCCGGGCGGCTCGGGCTCGCGGCGTTCGATTTTCCCGCCGGCACGCTCCTCCTCACGGAAGCAGGCACCAAGCACCGCGCCTCCCTCTATCTCGCGCGGGGCGCGGGGGCCCTCGCTGCACACGACCCCGGCGGGATCGACGTGCTCGCGGCCGATCCCGCCGCGTTCCGGACGGCGCTCACGCGCGAGTCGCACACGCTCAAGCGGGCGCTCACCGATCCCACGCTGTTCTCGGGGGTAGGGAACGCCTACTCGGACGAGATTCTGCACGCCGCGCGGTTGTCGCCGCTCAAGCTCACCACGCAGCTCACGGTGGAGGAGGTCGACCGACTGCATCGCGCCACCCGCGATACGTTGAGCGCGTGGATTGAGCGCCTGCGGGTCGAGGCGGGCGACGGGTTCCCGGAAGGAGTCACCGCGTTCCGAGAAGGCATGGCGGTGCACGGCCGCTATCGCAAACCGTGTCCGGTCTGCGGCTCGCCGGTGCAGCGGATCCGCTACGCCGCAAACGAGGTGAACTACTGCGCGACGTGCCAGACCGGCGGGCGGGTGCTCGCCGATCGGGCGCTGTCGCGGCTGCTGCAGGAAGACTGGCCGCGGTCGCTGGAGGAGTGGGAAGCGCGGCTGCCGGGGCCTGCCTAATCCATCGCCGTCGCGGCGGCAGGGGTCACCGTGACGCGCAGGATCTCGGATACCTTCGGATACGTGAACCCGTCCCTTACATCTTTGACGAGCTGAACCGGCTTGCGCTCCGCAGCACCGGTGTTGGGAGCCTTCTGCCGGGGCGCCTGGTCCGGACCGAGACCCGGCTCCTGGTTCACTTCGGTCCCAGCGTCCCACAAATAGATCAGCGAGGTGATGTCCCCGCTCATCACGTCCCCCTTCGAGTCGAACAGGAGGATCCCGCGGACTATCGGGCGGCCGCGAGCGGCGCCGTGCCGAAGTTGACGCTGAACCGGCGGCACCAGATGGTGGCCGCCCGGTACTTCGCGAGGTCGACATCCGCCGGGACGTCGTAGTTCTGATCGCCGCGGTTCCCCTTGATCGAACCGAGATCGACGAAGCCCGCCGTCTTCACGGTCGCGTCTTGCTGCACGTCCGCCGCGGCGACGAGGTACACGTGGACGTCCGGGCCATTCGAAGTCTCGAACTGCTCGAGGCGAAGGATCCGCCTGCCGTCCGCGATCCGGTACACCGTCGCGGTGCCCTTGGTCTCGTGCGCGTTGGTGTGGAACCGGCCGGTCGCTAGGGTGGTCGGAGCCGCGGGCACGGCCGCCTGGGCTTGCGAGCCCGCGGGAAACGTCTCGTTGACGGTCTTGTTGACGAACAGCCGCTCGGGCCGGAACGCGTACCACGCGCCCACAGCGACGACGGCGGTCGAAATCGTGATGATCCTCCTGCGCGAAACCATGCGATCTCCTTGCGGGTGTGTGTTGGCGCGGGGCTATAATGCGGCCGTCCACCGGATGGTTCCCCGAAAGGCAAAGGGCCCGGAGTCGCTCCGGGCCCTCACCCGTCTCGTGCCGCTCTCTCAGGAGTGGCAGGTCGGCTGAAGCTCGCTCGTCTCGACGAGCTCGGGACGATGACAGCTGGGGACGAGCTCCTGAGTTTCGATGATCTGCATGGTTCCTCCCGAGAGTAGGTTCGGACGCTCTCTGAAAGTGGGATACACCCCGGGGCACCGGGGTCGTGGACCAGCTATAATGCGGCTTCACGTCCGCGGGTTCCCGCGCTCCCACCCCTCCGACGTCGTGAACAGGTTGTTGAAGGCTTCTGCAAGCGTCGGATGCGCGAACACGGCATCCCGCAGCACCGTGTACGGCAGCCGCCCCATCATCGCGAGCTGGAGCGCCGCCATCACCTCCCCGCCTTCGATGCCGAGCACCGCCGCGCCTAGGATCAAGCCTGTGTCCGCGTCCACCACGGCCTTCAGGAAGCCTCGCGGCTCGTCCATTTCCAACGCCCGGGCCACGTAGCTCATCGGCATCTTGGCCACTCGGATGCTGCGCCCTTCTGCGCGGGCTTCCGTCTCGCTCAAACCGATGCGACCGAGCTGGGGATCGATGAATACGGTGTTGGGCACCAGGCGGTCGCGGGTTGAGGCGTCGCCGCCCTCGAGCAGGTTGGTGCGGATGATCCGGAAGTCGTCGTAGGAGATGTGCGTGAACGCCGGCCCACCCTTCACGTCGCCCAGGGCGTAGATGCCGGCGACGTTGGTTTCCAGACGCTCATTCACTTTGATGAAGCCGGCCTTGTCGGTCTCGACGCCCGCGGCACGCAGGTTGAGGGCCGCCGTATTGGGCGACCGGCCGGTCGCGAGGAGGAGATGCGAGCCTAGGAGCGCGCGCTCCCCGCGGCCGTCCTGCACGGTCAGCCGGATGGGGCCGTCGTCCACACGTTCCACCGACGCCGCTTTCGTGTCGAGCAGCACCTCGACGCCATCTTCGCACAGGATCTTGCGAATCTCCTCGGCGACGTCCGCGTCCTCCCGCGGCGCGAGCTGCGAGGTGCGCTGAACGATCGTCACGCGGCTGCCGAAGCGGCGGAACATCTGCCCGAACTCGAGCCCGATGTAGCCCCCGCCCAGGACCAGGAGGTGTTCGGGCAACTCGGCGAGCTCCATGACGGACGTCGAATCGAGCGTCGGGATGCTGACGAGCCCCGTCAGCGCCGGGCGGGTGGGCCGACCGCCCGTGTTGATGAAGATCAGGGGCGCGGTCAGGCCCCGGGTCCCGGCCGTGCCGCGTACCTCCACCGCGTTCGGACCGATGAAGCATGCTTCGCCTACCACCAGGTCCAACCCGGTGGTGGCCGTGATGCGGCGTTCGCTCCCTGAGCGGAAGCTGTCGACGATGTTCCGCTTCCGCTGGCGCACAGCCGCCATGTCGACCGTCACTGCGCCGGCGCGCACGCCGTAGTCGGCGGCGCGGCGGGCAAGGTAGGCCACACGGGCACTGGCGACCATGGTCTTGGTCGGGGTGCAACCCTCGTTGATGCAGGTGCCGCCGACGTGGAGCCGCTCGATCAGCGCCGTCCGCCGGCCTGCCCGGGCGAGTGCGCCCGCCAGCGGGCCCCCGGCCTGGCCGGCTCCGAGGATGATGGCGTCGTAGTGGGTCACAGAGTCCATGACGTCACGCAGCAATGCGCGGACCCGCCAAAAGGTTCCGTGTCGACCGCGCGCGCTTGGAACCGTTCCCCCCGCCCACGCATTCTAGCCGCGAGCGCCGGGCGCGGCGCGCCGCAGCTCGGTTGCGGACGAGGGAAGCGAGGTGCACAATAGGCAATGCTCGTGGTTCCCCACTACGCGGGGTCGTTAGGGATCATCGCGCCCTTCATGGCGCTAGCGCTGATGGACCACTCGCGCACGCAGCCCGCCGTCCCCGCGCGCCAGGGACTCGACGACCTGCTCAAGCCGTTGCTCGGGCGAGCGTACGGGCTCGCGCTGCGGCTGCTGCGCAACCGGGCGGACGCCGAGGACCTCGTGCAGGAAGCAGCCCTGGGCGCGTGCCGCGGGTACGCGACGTTTCAGCCGGGCACGAACTTCAAGGCCTGGTTCTTCCGCATCCTGACCAATTGTTACTATGCCCGTCACCGCCGCCAGCGGCACGAAGGGCCGCCGGTGGAGTTCGACGAAACGCCGGAGCTGTATCTGTATAGCCAGACAGCGGCCCTCGGCCTGCATCAGCCCCCGGGCGACCCGGCGCAAGCCTTGCTGAATCGGCTCGACAGCGAGCAGATCGCGGCAGCACTGCTGGGCCTGCCGGAGGAGTACCGGGTCGTCTCGACACTCTACTTCATCGAGGACTTTTCGTACGAGCAGACCGCGGGCATCCTCGGCATCCCCGTCGGCACGGTGCGATCGCGTCTCCACCGCGCTCGCAAGATCCTCCAGAAGCTGCTGTGGCGAGTGGCCGTCGAACGCGGCCTCGTGCCCGAAGCGGTCAAGGAGCGCGCATGACCGCGCTGGATCGCTACACTTGCGAAGAGGTGTTCCGGCGGCTCAACGACTACCTCGACCGGGAGCTGTCGCCGGCCGAGATGGCGATGGTGAAGGAGCATCTTGATACCTGCGGCCAGTGCGCTAGCGAGCACGCCTTCGAGGCGAGCGTCCTGCAGGAGCTGAAGAGTAAGCTGCGGCGCATCGACCTGCCGCAATCGCTGTTGGACAAGGTCGGAGCGATCCTCGCCGAGGCCAGGCTCCCAGAAGAACAATAGGCGGCGCCTGACCGCGCGCTTCGCGCGCACCGTTCACCGTTCACCGCCCCCTATGGCGTTGGCTTCTCCGCCGCCCGCCACTCGGGGCCGAGCAGCGCCAGGAGCCCCGCGTAGAGCTCGATCCCGTCCCACAGGTTCCGGATCCGCAGGTTCTCGTTCTCGGCGTGCTGGTTGTCGTCGTGGTTGGCGATAGGCGTTCCGACGATCGGCACGTGGAGCACTTCCTGGAAGACGTACTGCCCGAAGCTGCCGCCGATGGCCGGCACCGTGATGATCGGCTGGTCGAGCGCGGCACGCGCCGCGGCCACCATGGCGCGGGACACCGGCAGGTCGAGCGGGGTTCGTGAGGCGGGGTACCCCTCGCCCCAGAGCAGCTTCAGAATCCGCGGATGGGACCTCCGGGTAGTCGAATCGGGATCGGCCCGGACGATGAAGAACCCCTGTCGCCGGATGTGATTCTCTATCAGCTCGCGGACCCGCTCGGGCCGCTGATCCAGCACCAGCCGCAAGTCGAGGTAGGCGGTCGCCTCAGGGACGATCACATTTGAGGCCGCGGAGCCGGTTCGCCCTCCCGAGATGCCGCTGAAGTTAACAGCGGGCTTGAGCAGTTGTTCGGCCAGGAGTGCGGGGGCCCCTTCGCTCCGGCCGAGACGGAGTTCGCCGAGGAGCTGGTCCTCGACGGGCGGCAGGGTGGCGAGCGCGGCTCGATCCGCGGCCGTGAGCGGTCGGACGTCGTCGTAAAAGTGGTCGATCAGGATCTTCCCCTCGTCGTCCCGCATGCTCCCGAGGAGGCGCACCAGCATGACGTTCGGATTCGGGGCCCAGTTCCCGTAGTGGCCGCTGTGGAGCGGCCGGATCGCGCCGTACACAGTGAGCTGGAGGCCCATCACCCCGCGCACCCCGAAGGTGATCTGCGGACGTCGGGTCTGGTGCACCGGTCCGTCGCCGACGAGGAAGAGGTCGGCCGCAAGCAGGGCGGTATGCCGGGTGAGCATGTCCCGGAGATGCTCGGAGCCCGCCTCCTCCTCCCCCTCGAAGAAGAACTTGAGATTCACCGAGGGACGGACGCCGAGGGCGCGCAGGGCATCGAGCGCCGCGAGGATCGCGATTATCGAGGCCTTGTCGTCGCCGGCGGAGCGGGCGTAGATCCGCCACTCTGGATCCGACCGCGCTCCTCCCCCTTCCGTTGGGAAGGGGATCTCCCGGCCACCCTCGGGGAGGGACTTGTCGCGCAGGACCGGCCGCCAGGGGGGCGTCGCCCAGCGGGCGGTGTCCACGGGCTGGCCGTCGTAGTGTGCGTAGAGGATGACGGTGCGCGTGGCGCCCGGCGAGACCAACTCGCCGTAAACGGCGGGCGGTGAGCCTGGCGCCTCCAGGAGGCGGCCCTGCACCCCGCGCCGTTCAAGCATGCGCACGATCGCGTCCGCATTGCGGCGGATGTTGACCGAGTCGGCCGCGACATTGGGGATTCCGAGAAGGTCCGCGAATTCCCGGACGATGGCCGCCTCGCGTCCGGCGCGCCACGCCGCCACGCGGGTGCGGAGCGTGGAGTCAGGCGCCTGGACGGCCGGACGACTCGAGAGTTGAGGGGCGGCCAGCAGCGCCGGCAGAAGCAGGAAGTGGGCGCCTACCACGCCCTAGCGGCCGAGCTCGATGAGCGCGATGGACGTGCCCAGACTCGCGACCCAGAACAGAAACATCCACCGGACGAGCCGACCCTCGAGCGTGCCGAACCGGCCTTCGACGACGCCCAGCCGCGCCAGGAGGCGGCCTTCGAGCGTGGCGATCTCACCGCGCAGCTCCGCGATCCGCTGCTCCAGCTTTGCCTCGAAACGCGCTTCGAGCGAGGCGAGTCCGGTGCGCAGCTCCGCGCGCAGCTCGGCGATCCGCTGCTCCAGCTTCGCGTCGAAACGGGCGAAGTTGAGCTCGTTGAGATCCCGGAGTTCCAGCTTGTACGTGGCGTCCACTTGGTTGAACCAGTTCACGAGCTCGTCAACCACCGCGTTTCCGAACTTATCGTAGAACTCTCTTGACAGCTTCGCCGTGAGGGGCATGGAGGGTCTCCAGGTCAATCCCGGCGGTACTGTAACCTACGCTCGGCGCACCGTCGCAATCAAATCCGTGCCGGCGGGGATGTTTCTACGCCGCCGAGCGAGGGTCAGGCCCCCCGAGCCCAACTGCGCTCCGCAGCGACGCGATCGTTTCCTTCACGATCCCGAGTGCGACGAGCGATTCGTCGGACAGCGAGCCGAGACTGGCCCGGAGCGTCCGCACATCGAGCGAGCCGAGCTCCAGGTACCGCGCTTCCGCGACGCCACGAGCACGATCGAGATTCCAGCATCCACCGAGCACGGCGTGCCGAAACAGCGCGCCCCCGAGATTTGCGCCCCGCAGGTCCGTCCCATTCAGCGCTGCGTGCATGAAGTCGGCTTGGTCGAGATCGGCGTCCGATAGGTCCGCCTGGATCAGCACGGCGCAAACGAGGCTCGCATAACGGAGTTTCGCTCCGGCCAGGTTGGCGAAGTTCAGGCTGGCCTCGTCGAGCTGGGCGCCGGTGAAGTTTGCACCACGAAACACCCCATAGCTCAGGTCGGCCCGCGGCATGACCGCGTCGCTGAAGTCCGCACCGGATGCCTCCGCAAACCGCAGTGTGGCGCGCGTGAGGTCGGCCCGTCGCAGGGTCGCGTTCGCGAGGTTCACGCCCAACAGTTTGGCGTCGAGCAGCACCGCGCCGTCGAGCTTGGCGCCGGTCAGCGTCGCGCCGCTCAGGTCAGCGCCCGTCAGGTTCGCGCCGCAGAGAGTCGCGCCGGAAAGGTCGGCGATGCAGAGGTCCGCACCCCGCAGGTCAGCCCCGGTCATGTCTTCGCCCCGCAGCGCTGCGTGATGCAGCCGGGCGCCCCGGACCCGCCGGCCCGCCAGCGACGGACCTGACACCTCCAAAATGAACTCTCCGGTTTCCTTGTGGCGTATCTGCACGGCTCAACGCTCCCTTACAGGGTGCTCAGAATGGCTCAGTCCACTGGACACGCGGGCGTTACCGTCGTTTGTTATGAGGGACTGAAGTCCCACATGAGGGACTGAAGTCCCACCTCGGCCTGCAGGCGTCCTGAAGGACGCTGGCTCCCCCCCGTCCTGTGAAATGCGTCCTTCAGGACGCGCCGCCGCCGAGCGGGGACTTCAGTCCCTCATAGAACACGCAGACCCTGGGCATCAACTCCGAGTACGTTGGTTCGCCCGGGAACCTATCGGCGGCCGGTTGCATTTCCAGCCCCCGGAGCCACGCGCCAGCACGCTCAGGAGATTCACACGCCCAGGAGATCCACGCGCATGCCCGTAGAAGAGCTGGTTCGCCTGCAGGAAGCCGCGCAGCAGCCCTGGAAGCGCTGGGGCCCCTATCTGTCGGAGCGCCAATGGGGGACCGTGCGCGAGGATTACTCAGCGGACGGCAATTGCTGGGACTACTTCACCCACGACCAGGCCCGCAGCCGAGCCTACCGCTGGGGCGAGGATGGCCTGCTCGGCATCTGCGACGACCAGTGTCGCCTAGCCTTCGCGCTCGCGCTGTGGAACGAACACGACCCGATCCTCAAGGAGCGGTTGTTCGGGTTGACGGGGCCCGAGGGCAATCACGGCGAGGACGTGAAGGAGCTGTACTACTACCTCGACTCGACGCCGACCCATTCGTACCTGAAGGCGCTCTACAAGTACCCGCAGGCAGCCTACCCGTATCAGCGGTTGATCCAGGAAAACCGCAGGCGGGGTAAGAACGTGGCTGAGTTCGAGCTGGTCGACACCGGCGTGTTCGAGGCCGATCGCTACTTCGACGTGCTGGTCGAGTACGCGAAAGCGGCTCCGCAGGACATCTTGATCCGTATCACGGTCGCGAATCGCGGTCCCGACCGAGCGACGCTGCACGTGCTGCCGTCCCTGTGGTTCCGCAACACCTGGGACTGGGGACGGACGGGCGAGAACTTCGCCCCCAAGCCGGTGCTGCGGCGCGCCGGCCCCGCCGAGATGGCGGCCGAGCACGCGACGCTCGGCACCTACCATCTCGCCGCGGACCGGGGCCCGGACGACACTGCGCCGCGGCTGCTGTTCACGGAGAACACGACCAACCTCGAGCGACTCTTCGGGGGCGCGAATCCCACGCCGTACGTGAAGGATGCCTTCCACACGCGCGTGATTCAGGGTGACGAGGCCGCCGTGAACCCGGACGAGCGCGGCACGAAGGCGGCCGCCTGGTACCGGGTCGAGCTCGACGGGGGAGCGGACGCTGTGTTGCGGCTCCGGTTGCGTGCGGACCGCGAGGACGCGACCGCGCCGTTCGACGCGGGATTCGACCGGACGTTCGACGAGCGCATCCGCGAGGCGGACCGGTTCCACACGGCGATCACTCCTCCGGCAGCGACCCCCGAAGAGCGTACGCTGCTGCGGCAAGCGCGGGCCGGTCTGCTCTGGTCGAAGCAGCTCTACTACTACGACATCCCCGAGTGGCTCGCCGGGGATCCTGCCCAGCCCCCGCCTCCGGCGGCGCGGCGCTCGGGGCGGAACGCCGACTGGACGCACCTCAACAACCTCGACGTCATCTCGATGCCGGACAAGTGGGAGTACCCGTGGTACGCCGCCTGGGACCTGGCATTTCACATGATTCCGTTCGCGCGGCTCGATCCCGAGTTCGCCAAGCATCAGCTCGTGCTGCTGCTGCGGGAGTGGTACATGCACCCCAACGGCCAGATTCCGGCGTACGAGTTCGCGTTCGGCGACGTGAATCCGCCGGTGCATGCGTGGGCATGCTGGCGCGTGTACAAGATGACCGGCCCCCGCGGGCACCGCGACCGCCTGTTTCTCGAGCGGGCGTTCCAGAAGCTGCTGCTCAACTTCACGTGGTGGGTGAACCGCAAGGACCCCGAGGGGAAGCACCTCTTCGCGGGCGGCTTCCTCGGCCTCGACAACATCGGCGTGTTCGACCGTTCGCGCCCCCTGCCTACGGGAGGGCACCTCGAGCAGGCGGACGGCACCGCGTGGATGGCGTTCTACTGCGCCACGATGTTGTCCATCTCGCTCGAGCTCGCGAGCGAAGACCCCGCCTACGAAGACATCGCGACGAAGTTCTTCGAGCACTTCGTCGCGATCACGGATGCGATCAACACCCTAGGCGGCACGGGCCTGTGGGATGAGGTCGACGGGTTCTACTACGACCAGCTGGCGATGGACGGGACGAAGACCGCTCTCCGAGTGCGCTCGATGGTGGGTCTCGTGCCCCTGATCGCCTGCGAGATCGTCGAGACGGAGACCTTGAAGCGTCTTCCCGATTTTGCGCAGCGGATGGAGTGGTTCATCCAAAACCGCAGCGATCTCGTCCGTCACATCTCGATGTGTGAGGTGTCGCCCGACGACGCGCACCGCCACCGGCTGCTGGCGTTGCCGCGGCGCGAGCGGTTGGAGCGCGTGCTCCGCTACGTCCTCGACGAGAGCGAGTTCTTGTCTGCCTACGGGATCCGGTCCGTCTCGAAGGTGCACCAGGACCGGCCCTACGTGCTTCAGGCTGGCGGCCAGGAATACCGCGTGGACTACGTGCCCGGGGAGTCGAACACCGGGCTGTTCGGCGGGAACTCAAACTGGCGCGGACCGATCTGGTTCCCGCTCAATTACTTGCTCATCGAAGCCCTGGAGCGCTACCACCACTTCTACGGCGACAGCCTCCGCGTGGAGTGTCCCGTCGGCTCAGGGAGGATGCTGAACCTGTCCGAGGTGGCTCGCGAGCTGCAGGGCCGTCTCGCGCGCATCTTCCTCCCGGACGCGAACGGGCGACGCCCGTGTCACGGCGACGACCCGCGGTACGCGACGGACCCCCATTGGCGTGACCTCGTGCTCTTCAACGAGTACTTCCACGGCGACTCGGGGCGCGGTGTGGGCGCGAGCCACCAGACCGGATGGACGGCGCTCGTGACCCGGAGCATCGAGGATCTCGCGCACGCGCGCGCAGCCGCAGCGCCTGCAGCACCCTCTCCCAAAACGACCCGAGGAGCGTCCCGTGGATCACGCCGCCGAGTGGCTCGAAGCTGACGGGCTCGGGGGCTTCGCCTCGGGCACCGTGGGAGGGGTGCGGACGCGGCGCTATCACGCACTGCTGCTCGCCGCTACGACGCCGCCCACCGGGCGCTATGTCCTGGTGAGCGGCTGCGACGCGTGGATCGAGCGTGACGGCCAGCGCTTCCCCTTGAGCACGCAGTGCTACACGCCCGGCGTCACATCCCCGGACGGCGAGCGCCGGCTCGAGACGTTCTCCTTGCTTCCCTGGCCGAGCTGGCGGTACCGCCTCGAGGACGGAGCCGAAGTCGAGCAGCAGCTGTTCGCCGTTCACGGCTCGCCGCGGGTGGTCTTGTCGTGGAAGCTCACGAGACCGGCACCGGGCGTGCGGCTCGTCGTGCGCCCCTTCCTCTCGGGCCGCGACTATCACGCGCTGCATCACGAGAATCCGGCCTTCCGGTTCGACGCTCGGCAGGAGGGCGACTCGGTGCGGTGGCACCCCTACGATGGCGTCCCGGAGGTCATGGTGCGGAGCAACGGCGCCTACACCCGCGAGCCGCTGTGGTACCGCGGATTCCTGTACGCCGAAGAGCGCGACCGCGGGCTGGACTGCGTCGAAGACTTGGCCTCGCCCGGCAGCTTCACGTGGAACCTGTCGGCGGGCGAAGCGCTGTGGAGCCTCGAAGCCGCGTCGGGCGTCGCCGCCGACGGGCGCCCGGAGCTCTCCACCGAAATCGCGCGGCTTCGGGCGGCGGAGCGCGCGCGTCGGGACGCGTTCCCCACTTCCCTGCACCGCGCGGCCGACGCCTATCTGGTCCGCCGGGGGGCGGGCAGGACGATCGTCGCGGGCTATCCGTGGTTCACCGACTGGGGACGCGACACCTTCATCGCGCTGCGGGGGCTCTGCCTCGCCGGCGGCCGCTGGGACGACGCGCGCGGCATCCTACTCCAATGGGCCGACGCCGTTTCGCAAGGCATGCTCCCGAACCGCTTCCCCGACTCGGGCGCCGAGCCGGAGTTCAACGCCGTGGACGCGTCGCTGTGGTACATCGTCGCGGCCTACGAGTACCTCGCCGCCGTGGACGCGGCGCACGGACAGGTGGCGGAGTCGGAGCGCCGCACGCTGGACAAGGCCGTGCAGCAGATCCTCACCGGCTACGCCGACGGGACTCGCTACGGCATTCACACAGACCGCGACGGCCTGCTCGCCGCGGGCCAGCCCGGCGTGCAGCTCACGTGGATGGATGCAAAGGTCGGCGACTGGGTCGTGACCCCGCGCATCGGGAAGCCGGTCGAGGTGCAGGCGCTGTGGCTCAATGCGCTGCGCATCGGGGCGGCAGCCTCGGCGCGCTGGGGCGCCTTGCTCGAGCGCGGGACGGCGGCGTTCGGCGCCCGCTTCTGGAACGCGGAGGGTGGGTATCTCTACGATGTGGTCGACGTAGATCACCAGGCGGGCACCGTCGACGCCGCGTTCCGACCCAATCAGATCTTCGCGGTCGGTGGACTACCGTTCCCGGTGCTGAACGGGCCGCAGGCGCGCCAGGTCGTGGACGCGGTCGCGCAGCGACTGCTCACGCCGCTCGGGTTGCGCTCGCTCGCCCCGGGCGAGCGAGGCTACACCGCCCGCTATGAAGGCGGCGTTGCGGCCCGGGACGGCGCATACCATCAGGGGACTGTCTGGCCGTGGCTGCTCGGCCCCTTCGTGGAAGCGTGGGTACGGGTGCGCGGCGGCAGCGCCGCCGCCAAGCGCCAAGCGCGTGACCGATTCCTCGCCCCGCTGCTCGCGCGTCTGAGCGAAGCGGGTCTCGGGCACATCTCCGAGATCGCCGATGCCGAGCCGCCGCACCAGCCGCGGGGCTGCCCGTTCCAAGCGTGGTCGGTGGGCGAGGCGCTGCGGCTCGACCAGGTCGTTCTGGCGACCGTTGCGCGGCGCCCGGCGCACGCCGCGCGCGGCGCGCTCGCCTCGTGACCGCCATGGCCGACGCGCTACGACGCCACTGGCCGGAGTATCTCATGGAAGCCGCGCTGCTCGGCGGCTTCATGATCTCCGCGTCACTGTTCGCGTCACTGCTCTTCTTCCCCGGCTCACCGGCGTATGGGACGATCCCCAACGCCGCGGTGCGGCGCGCCCTCATGGGATTGGCAATGGGACTCACCGCGGTGGCGCTCGTCTACTCGCCCTGGGGGAGCCGCTCGGGCGGGCACTTCAACCCGGCGCTGACGCTCGCGTTCTATCGCCTCGGCAGGATCGCGCGCGCGGACGCCCTCTGGTACGGGATCGCGCAGTTTGCGGGCGGCGTGGCGGGCATGATCGTGGCGCTCGCGCTCGTTCGCATGCCGCTCGCGCATCCGGCCGTAAATTACGTGGCCACTCAGCCCGGGCCGGCTGGTACGGGCCCGGCGTTCGTCGCCGAAGCCGCCATTTCGTTCGTCCTCATGCTCGCCGTCCTGATCGTGTCCAACCGGATGAGCATCGCGCACTGGACCGGCGGATGCGCGGGACTGCTCGTGGCCATCTATATCACCGTAGAAAGCCCGATTTCGGGGATGAGCATGAACCCGGCTCGAACCTTCGCATCTGCCTTCGTGGGCGGAACCTGGACCGGCTGGTGGCTCTACTTCACCGCTCCGCCCCTGGGCATGCTCGCCGCCGCGGAGCTGTATCGCCGCTGGCGGGGCGTGCGCGGCGTGTTCTGCGCCAAGCTATACCACCCCGCCGACGTGCGCTGCATCTTCTGCGAGCATCGCCTCACACTCCGTTCCCCCTCTCCGCATCGTGGAGAGGGGGACAGGGTGTGAGGACTCGGGCGGGGACGCCTGGAACCATTCCCCGGCGCCACGCATTATCGCCACCGCGCATGAACAGCCACTACGACGTCATCGTCATCGGCACGGGCGCCGGCGGCGGCACGCTCGCCCACCGGCTCGCGCCCTCCGGGAAGCGCATCCTGCTCGTCGAGCGCGGCGACTACGTGCCGCGCGAGAAGGAGAACTGGGACACGCGCGCCGTGGTCCTCGAAGGCCGGTACGGCACCAAGGAAGTGTGGCGCGACGCGGCCGGGAACGATCTGCACCCCCACACCAACTACTACGTCGGCGGTAACACCAAGTTTTACGGTGCGGCGCTGTTTCGGCTGCGGCAGCGGGACTTCGGCGAGCTGCGCCACCACGGCGGCATCTCGCCCGCCTGGCCGATTTCCTACGACGAGCTCGAGCCCTATTACACCGAGGCGGAGCGGCTGTATCGCGTGCACGGCGAACGGGGCATCGATCCCACCGAGCCGCTGGCGCGGGCGCCGTACCCCTTCCCGCGCGTGAGCCACGAGCCGCGCATCCAACAGCTCAGTGACGATCTGAGCCGCATCGGGCTCAGGCCGTTCCATGTGCCGCTGGGGATCATGCTCGACGAGCAACACCCGCGACAGAGCGCCTGCATCCGCTGCGACACGTGCGACGGCCACCCCTGCTTGATCCTCGCAAAGTCGGACGCGCAGGTGTGCTGCGTCGATCCGGCGCTCGAGCACCCTAACGTCACATTGCTCACGAACGCCTACGTCGCGCGGCTCGAGACCGCGCCGTCCGGCCGCGCGGTCGCCAAGGTGCACGTCCAGCGCAACGGCGCACCCGAGACGTACACGGGGGACATCGTCGTGGTCTCGTGTGGCGCCATCAACTCCGCCGCGCTGCTGCTGCGCTCGGCGAACGAGCGGCATCCGAACGGCCTCGCCAACGGCTCGGGCGTCGTCGGCCGGCACTATATGTCGCACATCAACTCCATCTATCTCGCGATCTCCAAGTGCGCGAACCCGACCCGGTTCCAGAAGACGCTGGCTGTGAACGATTTCTACTTCGGGTCGAAGGAGTGGGACTACCCGATGGGGCACATCTCGTTCGTGGGGAAGACCGACGGGAACGTGCTCGCCGCGGGCGCGCCGCGCATCGTGCCGGGGATGACGCTCGAGCTGATGGCCCGGCATTCGCTCGACTTTTGGATGACCTCGGAGGATCTGCCGCACCCGGACAATCGCGTGACGCTGGACTCGGACGGCACGATTCAGCTGTCGTATACGCCCAATAACCTCGAGGGCCACAAGCGCCTCATCGCGAAGCTCAAGGAGCTGCTCGATCCCATCGGCTGCGAGAAGCATCTCGTGCCCTTCTTCTCACGCTCGATCCTGCTCGGCCAGCAGATTCCGCTCGCCGGCGTGGCGCACCAAAACGGCACCGTCCGGTTCGGCACGGACCCGAAGACGTCGGCGCTCGATCGCAGCTGCAAGGCGCACGAGCTCGACAACCTTTACGTCGTGGACGGGAGCTTCTTTCCGTCGAGCGGCGCCGTGAACCCGGCGCTGACGATCATGGCCAATGCGCTGCGCGTGGGCGACCACATCCTGGAGCGCTTGCGGTGAAGCTCGCCAACCTGGCGGTCCTGACGCTGGCGCTCACCGTTCCCGCGCTCCCGGCGCAGCAGCTGCGGAGCGCACCGGCCGTCGCTCACGCCGCGCGCGGTGCGGCCGTCGCCGCCGTAGGCGCGATCGCGCTGACGGTGTCCGACATGGATCGCTCGGTCGCGTTCTACACGTCGGTGCTCGAGTTCCGCCAGGTGGCGGACACCGTCGTGACCGGGGACGGCTACGGCCGGCTCGAGGGCGTGCCCGGCTCGCGCGTGCGCGTGGTACGGCTGCAACTCGGCGACGAGACGCTCCAGCTCATGGCCTGGCTCCACCCGACGGGGCGCCCGGCTCCCACGGGCGCACACAGCAACGACCGCTGGTTCCAGCACGTTGCCATCATCGTGAGCGACATGGCGAGGGCCTACGCGGTGCTCGAGGCGCATGGCGTGGAGCGCGTGTCGCCGGCGCCGCAGCGGCTCCCCGATTGGAACCCCAACGCGGGCGGCATCCGCGCCTTCTACTTCCACGATCCCGATGGGCATCCCCTCGAGATCCTCCAGTTCCCGGCGGGCAAAGGTGATCCGAGGTGGCAGCGCACCAACGGGCGGCTGTTCCTCGGGATCGACCACACAGCAATCGTGGTGCGGGACACGGACACGAGCTTGCGCTTCTACCGCGACCTGCTGGGGCTCAAGATCGCCGGGAAGAGCCTCAACTATGGGCCTGAGCAGGAGCGGCTCAACAACGTCCCCGGCGCGCGCCTGCGCATCACCAGTTTGCGCGCCGCCGCGGGCCCCGGGATTGAGTTCCTGGAGTACTTGAGCCCGCGCGACGGCCGGCCCGCCCTGCCCGACGAGCGCGCCAATGACCTCGTCCATTGGCAGACCATGACTGCGAGCGCGAACCTCGATCTCCTGGCCTCCCGGCTCACGGCGGCGAGCGTGCGATTCGTCTCGCCCGGCGTCGTAGAAGTCGACGATCGCGCCCTCGGCTTCGTCCGCGGCTTCCTCGTGCGCGACCCCGACGGCCACGCCGTGCAGGTCGTCGCCGCCAACTGACGCCATTCACTCTCTCGCGGAGACGTCGTCATGCCCAGTACCCTCACCTCGACGCAGTCCAGCCAGATGGACGCCGCGCAAGGTCGCCCTCAGATGATGAAGGCGATCGCCGTATTCCCCGGCCGGCCCGGCTCGGTCCACCTTGCGGAGCTCCCCAAGCCCGCCGTGACTGACATCGCGGGCGGCCGGGGCGTCCTCGTTCGCATCCTCCGGGTCGGCGTGGACGGCACCGACAAGGAAATCAACGCCGCCGAGTACGGTGAGGCCCCCGAGGGGAGCCTGTTTCTCGTGCTCGGCCACGAGAGCTTTGGCGTCGTCGAGGAGGTCGGCGCGCGGGTGACGGAGCTGATGCCGGGCGACTACGTGGTCGCGACGGTCCGACGCCCGGGCATGAGCATCTACGATCGCATCGGCACGTCGGATATGACCACCGACGACGTGTACTTCGAGCGCGGGATCAGCCGGCGCCACGGGTTCCTGACCGAGCACTACGTCGAGGATCCCGAGTTCCTGGTGAAAGTGCCGCAGGACCTGGGGGACGTGGGGGTGCTGCTCGAGCCCACGACGGTCGTGGAGAAGGGGATCGCCCAGGCGTTCGAGATCCAGCGCCGGCTGCGAGTGTGGCACCCGAAGAAGGCGGCTGTGATCGGCGCCGGAACGATCGGGCTACTCGCGACGCTGGCGCTCCGGCTGCGGGGCGTCGAGGTCACAACGTTCGCCAAGCAGCGCCGTCCCTACCTCAATTCGGACCTCGTCGAGGCGCTGCGCGCCCGCTACGCGTCCGCCGAAGGAGAAGGCTCCTTCCTCGACGTCGCGGCAAAGTACGGACCATTCGATCTGATCTTTGAGGCGTCCGGGTTCGCGCCGCTCGTGTTCGACGCGATGCAAGCGCTCGCGAAGAACGGCGTGCTGGTGCTGTCGAGTGTCACGGGAAGCGACCACAAGGTCGAGGTGCCAGCCGACCGGATCAACCTCTCGTTCGTGCTCGGCAACAAAGTCATGGTGGGGACGGTGAACGCCAACCGCGAGTACTTCGAGACCGGGGTAAAGGATCTCTCCCAGGCGGCGCTCGAGTATCCGGGATGGCTCAATCGGCTGCTGACGCACCCGGTGAAGGGGCTCGAGAACTACCGACAACTGTTCGATTATCTCGAGCACGGCCAGGGTGTGATCAAAGCGTTCTGTCAGGTGGCGCAAGCGTCCGGTGATCGATAAGAAGCCATGACCGCCTCCGCCCCCGGCGATCCCCATGCCGAGGAACGCGCCCGCTTGCGTGCGCTCCCCCGGGCACGGCCGGACCACATCGTCGTCCCCGAACCCGGCCAGGTATCAGTATGGGATTTTCCTCGTCCGCCGCGCGTCGAGCCGGTGCCGTTGCGCGTCCGCGTCGAGCTCGGCGGCCAGACGATCGTAGACACCACCGCCGCAGTGCGCGTGTGCGAGACCTCGAGCCCGCCAGCCTACTACGTTCCCCCCACTGATATCGTCCCCGGTTGTCTCGAGCCGAGCGAGCGCACGTCGTTCTGTGAATGGAAGGGAGTCGCGATCTACTGGACCGTACTCGCCGGTGGCCGCCGTGCGAAGGACGCCGCCTGGAGCTACCGAACGCCTGATCCCGGGTACGAGAGGATCAAGGACTACGTCGCATTCTATCCACGACGGATGGGTGCATGCTGGGTCGGCGAGCATCGCGTGGAGCCACAGCCCGGGCTCTACTATGGCGGCTGGATCACGCCCGAGCTCGTCGGACCGTTCAAGGGCGCTCCGGGCTCCGAGACCTGGTGAGCGCGACCGCCGCCGCGAAGTCCTCAGGTGTGTCGACATCCATCAGAGCCTCCGCGGGCCAATCCATGAATAGCGCCTCGTCTCGGTGGCGCTGGACCACCGTCTTGCCGCATCCCTCACCGGTCCAGGCAAGCAGCTCCGCAAAGAGCCCGCGACGGAACAACAGCGGCGGGGCGGTGACATCGCCGTAGCGCGACACGACGAGCGGCGCATCCGTGCCGCGCGACGCCGCGACGATAGCGGCGAGCATCTGCTCCGTGACCAGCACCATGTCCGCGAGCATCACGACTGCGGCACCGATCTCGGGATCCAGCCGCTCGAGTCCCCCGTGCAGCGAGCCGCTGGTGGGACCGGTGAAAGCCGGATTCACCACGAATTCGCACGCGAGACCGGCCAGCTCGGCCTGGGCTCGGGTCGCCTCGTGACCCAACACGACGACCACGGGTGAGAGCCCGGCCGCGAGCGCCCGCCGCGCGGCGCGGCGCACCACCGCCTCGCCCTCGAGCTCGAGCAGCATCTTGTTCTTGCCCATGCGGCGCGACGCGCCGGCCGCGAGGATCACGCCGGCGATGCGGGTGGGCTCAGTCGGACGGGCATGAATCGGCGCCTTGCGCTCGCGCAGCGAGTCGGCCGGACGCCCCGAGCGCACCGCGAGCACCTCGGCGATCACGGCGAGCGCGACTTGCTCGGCACCGTCAGTGCCGATGTCTAGGCCGACGGGACCGTACAGCCGACCTTCGTCGACTGCGCCCGCGGCGCTCAGGTTGCGGACGATGCGCTCGGTGCGCTGCCGCGGACCTAGCATGCCGATGTAGGGAACGGGCGTGCGGAGCAGGGCCCGGAGATAAGCCTGGTCGTCTGCGAAGTTGTGCGTCATCACGACGGCATAGCTCGCTCCGTCGAGCGACAGGCGCTCGGCCAGCTCAGCGCCGTCGCTCTCCACCAACCTCGCCGCGGTCGGGAACCGCTCGTTCGTAAGGTAGCCCGGGCGGCGGTCCACGACGACCACGCGAAAGCCGACGTCCGCCGCGAGGCGGGCGAGCGGCCGCGCGTCCTCGCCAGCGCCGAGCAGCACCAGCTGCGGCGGTGGGCAGAACACGTCGAAGAACACGCTGCGGCCAGCGATCTCGTGGAGACCCGACTGCTCGGTTCCGAGCAGGGCGCGGGCTTGCGTGGTCACAGCGCCGTTCAACTCGGTAGACTCCAGGTCGCCAGCGGAATCGTCGGCCGTCATGATCAGCCGCATCCCGCATCCCGCATCCCGCATCCCGACGATCGTCGCAACGACGAACGGCTCCCGTCGGTCGAGCAGCTCCCGCTCCCGCGGCCGGGGCTCCGACACCGGTTCGACGAACACCTCGACCTCTCCCTCGCACCCCACCCCCAGGTCCCAGGCCTCGATCTCGTCCGCGCTGGAGCAGTAGTTGCGGAGCTCGGCCTTCCCGCTGCGGATCACCTGCAACGCGACCTCGCGCACGTCCTGCTCGAGGCAACCGCCGCTCACGTTGCCCGTCGTGCTCCCGTCCTCGCCCACGAGCAGCTTGGCCCCCTCGTGCCGGTACGCCGAGCCGCGCACCCGGACTACGGTCGCGAGGGCCGCGCGCTTCCCCTCGCGCGCCAGTTCGGCGAGCCGGTCGAGCACTTCCCGCGTCTCATGCCATTGTTTCATGCTATCCGCCTATCCGACCATCCGGCCAACCGCCACGCGAGCTCCTCTAACGATGCCACGTTGCCACACGGGACGAACTCGTCCACGTGCGGCAGCGCGGCGAGGAGCCCCTGCGTCACCGGCTCGAAGCCGGGACGTCCCGCCAGCGGGTCGAGCCAGATCAGCCGGTGACAGGACCGCTGCAGTGTCGCAAGCTCGCGGGCGAGGAGCGCCGGATCATCGCGCTCCCAGCCGTCCGAGACGAGCAGCACGAGGGCGCCGCTCTTGATGGTGCGCCGCACCCAACGCCGATTCAGCTCCCGCAGGCTGGCGCCGATGCGGGTGCCGCCGCTCCAGTCGACGACCTTCACCGCGACTCGGCGCAGCGCGGCGTCCGCGTCGCGCAGCCGCAGCTCCCGGGTGATGCGAGTCAGCCGGGTTCCGAACACGAACACCTCGACCGGCGCGCCCGAGCGCGCGAGCGCGTGCGCGAACCGCAGCAACAGCCGGCTATACCGCTCCATCGATCCCGAGATGTCGCACACGAGGGCGATGGGGCGCGGCCGGGACTTGCGGCGCAGCCAGCGCCAATCCAGCGGCTCGCCGCCGGTGGCGAGGCAGCGCCGCAGCATGATGCGTGCCGCGAGTCGCCCTCCACCGCGGTCCAGGCGGCGCCGGCGCGACGGCCGGAGCGGGAGAGCAGGGCGCAGCGCAGCGAGCATCGCCGCCGCATCCCGCGTCTCCTCCGGTGTCAAGTCGGCGAAGTCCGCCGTGCGCAGCCGCTCCTCGCGACTCGCCAGGACGCGTATAGTCGTCTCATCCACGGCCTCCACCACCTCCACACCCTCCGGCGCATCCGGTCCGAAGCGCACATCGCTTCGTGGGGGCTGCACCTGCCGTAGCCGCGGCAGAGCCTCTGACGCGCCGCCCACGACCGTGCCGCGTCGCCAGAACAAATCGAACGCGGCGTCGTAAAGCGCGCGCTCCTCGCGGCGCCGCACAAAGATCACGCGCCCCGCCGCCTTCACGTCGCCGCGGCGGTCGAAGCCGAGGACCGCGAGCACCTGCGCGAAGCGGCGCGTCTGGTCCGCGTCGACCGACAGACCGGCGCGTCGCAGCACTCGGCCGAACAAGATCACGTTGCCGAGGAAGGCGTTGCCGGGAGAATGGGTGCCGGTGGTCATCGGGTTGCAGCGCGCACTTCGTCCAGCAGCTTCGCCGCGCCCCCACCTCGGAGCGCGCTCAGGTCTTCCTGGTACTTGAGGAGCGCACCCAGGGTCCGCTCGATCTGCTCCGGCTCGAGCCGCTGCGCGCCCAGCGCCGTCAGCGCGGCGGCCCAGTCGATCGTCTCGGCGATGCCGGGAACCTTGGTGAGGTCGGCCGAGCGCAACCGCTGCACGAACGCCACGACCTCGCGGGCGAGCGCGTCCGCGAGCGCCGGGCTGCGGCGGCGCAAGATCTCCAGCTCACGATCGGCGGTAGGATAGTCGATCCAGTGATACAGGCAGCGGCGCTTCAGGGCGTCGTGCACCTCGCGCGTGCGGTTGCTCGTGATGATGACGTGCGGCGGGCGCTCCGCCTTGATCGTTCCGATCTCCGGAATCGTGATGGCGAAGTCGGCGAGCACCTCGAGCAGGTAGGCCTCGAACTCCTCGTCCGCCCTGTCGATCTCGTCGATCAACAGGACGGGCGGCTGGGGCCGAGAGTTCGCGAGCGCCTTGAGCAGGGGGCGGCGGATGAGGAACTGCTCGCTGAAGATGTCGCGCGTCGCCGCCTGCTTCGCCTCGCCCCGCGCCTCGAGCAGGCGGATCTCGAGCATCTGGCGGGGATAGTCCCACTCGTACACGGCGGTGTTGACGTCGAGGCCCTCGTAGCACTGCAGCCGGATCAGCTCCGTCTTGAGCACGGCGGCGAGGGTCCGTCCTACTTCCGTCTTCCCGACTCCCGCCTCGCCTTCGAGCAGAAGGGGGCGGTCGAGCGTGAGAGCGAGATACACCGCGGTGGCGAGGTCGCGGTCCGCCACGTAGCGCTCGGCGGCGAAGGCCGCCTCGAGCGAATCGATCGTGAGCGCGTCCATCCACCCGCAATCTACTTGGAACGCTCGGCCACGCGCGCGGCGAACTTCCGCCAGAAGCTCTCCGTCAGCTGCTTCGCCGTGCCCTTGAGGAGCCGGGCTCCCACGCTCGCCACGGTCCCGCGCACCTCGGAGGTGGCGTCCCACCTGAGGCGGGAGCGGTTCGGGGCCACCGGTTCAATGGCGAGCCGGGTGCTCACGTCCACCCCCGAGCCCGGCGCCCTGCCGCGGGCCGACAGCTTCAGGCTCTTGGGCGGCGTCAGCTCGGACAGCTCGACATCGAGCTGGAACTTGAGCTTCACGCTCCCTACGCCGAACGCCGACACGACCTTGAAGTGCCGGTCGTCGACTGCCTCCACCGATTCCACGCCGGGCGCGACCGACGCCACGAACCGGTGATCGAGCAGTCGCTGCCACACCACGGCCGGCGGCGCCGCGATCTCGGGCGCCCCGGAGAACTCGAGCCGCACTAGGTCGCCCGGGCGAGCGCCTCGGTCAGGGCGCGGCGCGCCGCCACCCGGGCGAGGTGCAGCCGATACTCGCGCCCGGCGTGGATGTCGTCGTTCGCCTCGACGCCCGCCATGGCCGCCTCGGCGACCCGGCCGATCGCATCGGGATCGCCCTTCGTCCCGATCAGCGGCTTGGTCGCCGGGGCGAGGAACGGCGTCTCCGCGACGCCCGTGAACGCGAGCTCGGCCCGCGCGATGACGCCCTTCGCCACCGCCACCAGCGCCGCCGCGCCGGCCAGCGCGTAACCCGACGCCGCCTGCTCGAAGCTCGCGTACGCCATGCCGGCGCCCTTGGGAGGCCCCGGGAGCCGGATCTCGACCAGCAACTCGCCCGGCTTCAGGACGGTCGTGAACGGGCCCTTGAAGAACTTCCGCGCGGGCACCGAGCGCTTACCCCCCTTGGACTGCAGCACGAACGTCGCGTCCAGCACGAGCATGACGGGCGGCATGTCCGCCGCCGGATCGGCGTGGGCGAGGCCGCCGCCGATCGTGCCGGCGTTGCGCACCTGCAGGTCGCCGATGTGCTCCGTCACTTCGGCGATCAGCGGGTACTTCGCCCGCAGCGGCTTGGAGTCGAGCAGCTCGCGGTAGGTCGTCGTGGCGCCGATGCGCATCCCGGCCCCGGCCGCGGCGATACCCTTGAGTTGCGGCAGAGAGCCGATGTCGATCAGCAGCTCCGGCTGCGCGAGCCGGAACTTGAGGAGCGGCAGCAGGCTGTGCCCCCCGGCGATCACCTTAGCGTGCTTCCCCATCGCCTTGAGCGCGTGGTTCAGATTCTTCGCCCGGACATACTCGAAGGCGGTCGGAATCACCGTGCGCCTCCCTTCGCCTGCTGAATCGCGGTCCAGACGCGCGCCGGGGTGAGCGGCTTGTCGATGTGCGTCACGCCGAGCGGCGCGAGCGCGTCGCACACCGCGTTCACGAGCGTCGGGACGGACGCGATCGTTCCGGTCTCCCCCACGCCCTTCACACCCAGCGGGTTCACCGGGGACGGCGTGACGGTGTGCGCGGTCTCGATCTTGGGCATCTGCGATGCCTTCGGGACCGCGTAGTCCATCAGCGTGCCCGTGAGGAGCTGCCCGTCCTCGTCGTACACCGCCCGCTCCTGCAGCGCTTCGCCGAGCCCCTGGATCACGCCGCCGTGTACCTGGCCCTCGACGATCATCGGGTTGATCTGCGGTCCGCAGTCGTCCACCGCGATGTAGCGCAGGATCTTCACCTCGCCCGTCTCGGCGTCCACTTCGACCGTGCAGATGTGGGTGCCGAAGGGAAACACGAAGTTCGTCGGGTCGAAGAAGGCTGTCGCCTCGAGCCCGGGCTCCACACCCGGCGGCATGTTCCACGCCACGTTCGCCATCAGCGCCAGCTCGCCGAAGCTCTTGCTTTTGTCCGGGGAGCCCTTCACCACGAACTTCCCGTCCTTCCAGTCGAGGTCCGCCTCGTTCGCTTCGAGCAGGTGAGCGGCGATCTGCTTCGCCTTCGCTTTCACACGCTGCGCGGCGACCTTGACCGCGCTGCCGCACACGGCGGTGGTGCGGCTGCCGTACGTCCCCCAACCCTGCGGCGTCGCCTCCGTGTCGCCCGCCACGACTTCGACGTTCTCGACCGGAAGCCCGAACTCGTCGGCGACGATCTGGGCGAACGTCGTCTCCTCGCCCTGGCCGTGCGGCTTGGCGCCGATGTAGGCGCGCACCACCCCGGTCGGGTACACGCGCACGATCGCCGAGTCGTACAGCCCGCCGCCGAACCCGACGGCCCCCGCCACCTGCGAGGGGCCGAGGCCGCAGATCTCACAGTACGTCGTGACGCCGATGCCGAGATAGCGCCCGTCCTTGCGGGCCTTGGCCTGCTCGGCGCGGAACTTCTTGTAGTCGATCATCTGCAGGGCCTTGTCGAGCGCGCCCTGGTAGTTCCCCGAGTCGTAGGTGATCCCGGTCGCGACGGTGTAGGGGAACTTGTCGTTAGGGATCAGGTTCTTGCGGCGCACCTCCACCGGGTCCATCCCGATCTTCCGGGCGTACAGGTCGATCATCCGCTCGAGCAGGAACGTGGCTTCGGGGCGACCGGCGCCGCGGTAGGCGTCCACCGGGGTGGTCGTCGTGTACACCCCGTAGACGGTCCCCGCGATGTTCGGGATGGCATAGGGCCCCGAATACATCAGGCCGTGCAGGATCGTCGGGATCCCGGGCGCCGCCGTCGAGGCGTAGCCGCCGAGCCCGGCGTAGACCCGCGTGCGGAGCCCCGTGATCTTGCCGTCCTTGGTGCCGCACAGCTCCACGTGCTCGACGTGGTCGCGGCCGTGGATCGTCACCTTGTAGTTCTCCGAGCGGTCCTCGGTCCACTTGACGGGCCGGCCCAGGTCCAGCGACGCGAAGCTCACCAGCGCCTCGTCGGCGTAGCCGGGGATCTTGCTGCCAAACCCGCCGCCCACTTCGGGGGCGATCACGCGGATGCGATGCTCGGGGAGCTTCGTCATCACCGACAAGAGAAAGCGGTGGATGTGCGGGTTCTGGGACGTGATCCAGCAGGTGAGCTGGCCCGTGCCGGGGTTGTAGCTCGCGCAGGCGGCGCGCGGCTCCATCGCGGTGGGCAGGAGCCGTGGCTGGAGGATGCGCTGCTCGAGCTTCACCGGCGCCTCGGCGAATGCCTTGTCAGCGTCGCCCCCCGTCACCTTCCACGTGAACGCGACGTTGTTGGGGACGTCGGCATGGAGCTGAGGGGCGCCCTTTTGCGCCGCCCGCTCCGGGTCCACCACGGCGTCGAGCGGGTCGTAGTCCACCTCGATCAGGTCGAGCGCGTCGCGCGCTGCGGCGCGCGACTCCGCCACTACCAGCGCGATCCCGTCGCCGACGTAGCGCACCTTGTCCACGGCCAGCACTGGATGCGGCGGCACCTTCAGATCACAGTTCGGCACGTTCCAGGCGCAGGGGACGGCGTTCACCTTGTCCCTTAGGTCGGCGCCCGTGTAGACGGCGACCACCCCCGCCGCCTGCTTCGCCTTCGCGACGTCCACCTGCTTGAGCTTGGCGTGCGCGTAGGTGCTGCGCAGAATCGCGGCGTACAACAGCCCCGGCAGCTTCACGTCGTCGGTGTAAGTCGCTCGGCCGGTGACGAGCCGCGGGTCCTCGCGCCGCTTGATCCCGGAGCCGAACAGCGTGGCCATGACGAGCCTCCTAACGCAGCGCGCCCGCCGCGGACTGGATCGCGGCGACGATGTTCTGGTAGCCGGTGCAGCGGCACAGATTGCCTTCGAGCGCGTGACGAATCTCGGCCTCGCTGGGCGTGGGGTTTTGTGAGAGGAGATCGACGGCGGTCAGGATCATGCCGGGCGTGCAGAACCCGCACTGCAGCCCGTGCTTCTCCCAGAACGCCTGCTGCAGCGGGTGGAGCCGGCCGTCCCCGCTCAGGCCCTCGATGGTCGTGATCTGTTTCCCTTCGGCCTGCACCGCCAGGACGGTGCAGCTCTTCACCGCCCGGCCGTCGAGCAGCACCGTGCAGGCGCCGCATTGACTCGTGTCGCAACCGATATGGGTGCCCGTGAGGTCGAGCTGATCGCGCAGCACGGACGCGAGCAGCGCGCGCGGCTCGACCTCCGTGGTGCGCGTCGCGCCGTTCACGTCGAGGGTGATGGAGCGTTTCATTTGGAGCAGGGCTCGCTTTCCGCGGGATTCGGGGAAGGGTGGGTAATATGCCGCCGGGGCGAGCAGGCGCAATCGTTCCCCCTCTCCGCACCGCGGAGAGGGGGTCAGGGGGTGAGGACCTATTTCTCCCGCGCCACCGTCGGCTCGGCGAACGCGGGTCGCGGCAGGGGCGGCAGGCCGAGGTGCGCTCGGGCGCGGTTCAACGCGTCGTCGATGTTGCCGTGGATGTTCTCCTCGCCGACGTCCTCGTACAGCCCCGAGCGCTCGATGGCCACTACCGGCTGGGCGTGCACGTCCGACAGGATGACGAGCGAGCCGTCGCGGCGGCTCCGGTGCACCAGGTCGCGCAACGCGTTCAGCCCCGTCGAGTCGATCGCCGGAACGTGCCGCATCCGCAGGATCAGCACCTTCGGCTTCCCGGAGATGCGGCCGAGCCGGTCCTTGAACATCTCGGCCGCGCCGAAGAAGAACGGGCCGTTGATCTCGTACACCTCGACCCCTTCGGGGACGACGCGCCGCCGCACGGCGTTCGGGTCGCGCTCGAAGTCGTCGACGGGGTCGCGGAACTCGTGCGTGAGCACGTTGATGTTGGTCACCTCGGCCATGCGCCGCATGAACAGGAACGCCGCGAGCACCATCCCCACCTCGATCGCCACCGTCAGGTCGACGAGCACGGTGAGCAGGAACGTCGCCAGCAGCACCGCGACGTCGCTCTTCGGCGCCCGGAACTCGGACAGGAAGGTGCGCCACTCGCTCATCCGGTAGGCGACCACCACGAGGATCGCCGCGAGCGTGGCCATGGGAATGAGGCCGGCCCAGCGGCCGAAGAACAAGGCGATGAGGAGCAGCGTGACCGCGTGCACCATCCCCGCCACCGGCGTCCGGCCGCCGTTCTTCACGTTGGTAGCCGTGCGCGCGATCGCGCCGGTTGCCGGAATCCCGCCGAACAGCGGCGACGCGATGTTCGCCACCCCCTGCGCCACGAGCTCCATGTTCGAGCGGTGGCGGCCCCCGATCATGCCATCCGCCACCACGGCCGAGAGGAGCGATTCGATCGCGCCGAGCAGCGCGATCGTGAACGCCGGTGCGATGAGCCCGGGGAGCTGCTGCACCGTCATCGCCGGGAGCTTGGGCAGGCGGAGCGTTGCATCGATGGCGCCGAACCGCGTGCCGATGGTTTCGACTGGGATATGGAGCAGCTGGACCACGGCGGTGGTGACGATCAGCGCGACGAACGGGCTCGGCACGCGCCGGTTCAGGTACGGCCACCCCACGATGATTGCGAGGGCAACCACGGCGACCAGCACCGCCCACGGAGCGGCCGTGTCGAGGTGGGCGCCGAAGGCGCGCCACTTGTCCAGGAAGTCCGCGGGCACGGCCCCCATGCGGAGGCCGAGGAAATCCTTCACCTGGCTCGAGAAGATGATGAGCGCGATGCCGCTGGTGAAACCGATGGTCACGGGGAAGGGGATGAACTTGATCGCACCGCCCAGTCGCACCAGGCCGAACAGGAGCAGGATCACGCCCGCCATCAGGGTGGCGGCGGCCAGCCCGTCCACGCCGTGCTTCTGGACGATCGCGTACACGATGACGACGAACGCCCCGGTCGGACCGCCGATCTGGACGCGCGAGCCGCCCAACGCCGAGATGAGGAACCCGGCCACGATCGCGGTGAACAAGCCCCGCTCGGGAGTGACGCCGCTCGCGATCGCGAACGCGATCGCGAGCGGCAGCGCGACGATGCCGACGATCACCCCCGCGACTACGTCGGCAAACAGCTGGTCGCGGCTGTACCCCTTGAGCGTGGTGACGAGTTTCGGGACGAGCTGGTCCAGGTGTCGCTACCGGTCAGGAGGCAGCAGAGAATCTAATGGTGTCCGACGTGTAGGGGCGCAGCATGCGGCGCCCCTACGCTACTGCGCCGCGTTTTCGGCCATGCCAACCCGCGGGTCTACCCGCGCGGTCAGCCCGCCAGCCCCAGCACCCGATCGAGCGAGCACGCCCCGGGCCCGAGCGCCACCACTGCCAGCGCCGCGATGACGAGCACCAGGTTGTATTCGTAGCCGCCGTTTTGCACGAAGAAGCCCTTTGGTCCGTGGACCTTGGCGATCGCCACCGCCATGGTCGCCAGCACGAGCAGTCCTGCGAGCGGCGTCAACAAGCCGAGCAGGAACAACAGCCCGGCCGCGAGCTCGCCGCCGACCGCCAGCGCGGCCCACAGTGCCGCCGGGCGGAACCCCAGGCTCCCGATGAACCCGGTGGCGCCCGCGAACCCCGGCCCCCCGAACGCGCCGAATGCCTTCTGCCCCCCGTGGGCCAGAAACACCACGCCCAACGTCACGCGCAGCACCAGCAAACCCAGATCTGCAAACATGATTCCCCCCCCCTCCATATTGCTTCGAAATCGAGATATTTGACCTCGAACCATATCGGGGAACAACTTTCCTAACCGCAGGGTTCCGGAGGCGACATGAAACGCTCACCGAGCGCGGCCCGCGCCGACGTGCCGCTCAAGCTTTGGATCGTGCTGGCCCGGGCGTTCGACGCGGTGAACCGCCATTCGCGCGCCAGCATCGCACGCTTCGGGCTCGGGACCACCGAGTTCGGAGTGCTGGAGGTGCTGTACCACAAAGGAGAGCTGCCCGTGTGCGAGGTGCAGCGGCGCATCCTGGTCGAGTCGAGCAGCACCACCTACGTCGTGGACAAGCTGTACGAGCGGGGCCTCGTGCGGCGGCGGCCCAGTGCCACCGACCGCCGGGTGACGCTGCTCGCCCTCACGACGACGGGACGACGACTCATCGAGCGCAGCTTTCCCCCCCACGCAGCGGCGATGCGGCGGGCGGTCGGCGCGCTGCCGCCGCGCGAGCAGGCGCAGGCCGTGCGCCTGCTGCGGGCGCTGGGGACGGGCGCCGCCCTACAACCCTTGGCGGAACCGTAACCCGAGCGTCCGATACCGGAACGCCTCGGTTCGCGTGCCCGTCGTCGACGTAGCGCCGGCGGAGTTCGTAATCGAGCCGACAAGCGCCAGCTCGTTGTTGGCGCCCCAGCCCCGGGACACCATCAGCCCGAAATGCCACGCCGTTTGATGGGCGGCGCCACGAAACACTTGCTGTGAGCCGAGCCCGCCTTCCGCACGTAAGCCCCAGCGCCTGCGCTGCCACTGATACACGACGCGCCCCTCGAGCACGCTGAAACGATCCGGCGCGAAGTACCGCCCGGGTGCCGCCCGCCGATACCCCAGCACCCGAGCGAACGGGCCGATTTGCAGGCCGCGCACGGCGCGCCCCAGCACCGAACCGACGGCCGAATAGCGGCGGTTGCCGTCGGAGAGCCACGCGCCGCCTCCGCCCCCGGAGATCGACCAGCCGGGTACCGGCGACACGTCGAAGCTCAAATCGACGGCGTCGAGAGTGAGGGCCTGACGCATCAGCGCCGCCGTTTCGTCGAACGGCGTGCGGCTGTAGCCGACGCTCACGGCTGCGTAGCGTGCTGGATGGAGACCGAGCCCGAGTTGCGCGGTGAGCGGCGTGCGGGCGGGGCCGACGTCGGGCTCAACCCGCCGCGCGCCCAGGCCGGCGCGCAGCACTGCACTCCCGCCCAGCGCAGCGATGGCGTAGCCGCCCGCGCCGAAGCTCGTGCCGTCGCCGGCCGGGTCCGCCGCCCGGCGCCAACCGGCGTGGAGCGTCCCGCGTAGCTGCCCGCCCAGCGACGCCGTGAGCGTTCCCTCCTGGGCGACAAAGGTGTTGTCGTCCGAGTCGCCCGCCCCGTCCCCCGTCGTCGCGACCTCGGGGCGCAGTGCCGCCCGCACCACCCGCTCGAGCTCGCGGGCGGTCCGGTCCAGAGGAGCCGCCGCGCGCGCCCGGGCCGCGTACGCCTCGGCGAGTGCCGGCTGGCCTTTCCAGTAGAGCGTCTGCGCGAGCCCGATGAGCAGCTCGGCCGCGTCGGGGTGGGCGGTGAGCGCCGCCCGCCACAGCCGCTCCGCCCGCTCGAGGTCGCCCCGCCAGGCGACCACGCGAGCCCGCCCGGCAAGCGCGTCGACCCGCCCGGGGGAGCGTGCGAGCACGGAGTCGTACAGGACGAGGGAGACTTTGGTGTGTCCCGCCCACGCGAGCACCTGCGCCTGGGCGACCCTGACGTCTTCGTCATTCGGGTCGAGCCGGCGCAGCCGGTCAAAGCGCCACAACGAGCGCGCCAGTTTGCCATCCCAACTGTCCAGCGTGGCGAGCCGAAACAGCGCGTGCTCGTTCAGCGAATCGGCGGCGAGGACCCGCTCGTATCCCGCGCGCGCCGCCGCATAGTCGCCGCGCCGGAATGCCTCGTCCGCCTGGGGCAGCTGTGCCGCGAGCAGCGCCGGGATCGCCAGGAGTGCGAGCACAGGGCTGAAAGAGCGTCGGGCATCGGTGTTTCCCATCCTGAAGGATGGGCTCGGCGGGGCACAACGCTGAACCGTGGTGTGCTTTAGCACAGTAGTTCGCCGAGCCCACGCTTCAGCGTGGGAACCATCCCGGCGCGGACCTCGCGGTTCCCTCACCACCTGCACCCCGAGCGCGGCCAGCAGAACGACCATGAACGGCCAAGATAATGAAAGCCGGGGTCCGCATGGGCCCCGGCTTACGCGCACGGCACGGCGTCCGGCGGGCTAGCGCTTCACCGCGTTCACCGCCCCCAGGGCGTCCAGGTACCCGGCGCCCACCTCCCACAGCGCGAACCCCGGCAGCGGCCGCGCGGTACTGGTGATCGCATTCAACACCTGGTCCGGCGTGAGCGTCCCGCCCGCCGCCTCCTGCATCAGCGCCACGACCCCGACGACGTGCGGCGTCGCCATCGAGGTGCCCGACGCGCAGGTGTAGTACGGCTCGTTGGCCAGGCTGATGGCGCAGGTGCTGGTCAGGTTGAAATCGTGGTTCGCGTCGAGGCCGTTGAGCACCGTTCCCGTGGACGCGCGCGTCGAGACGATGTGGACGCCGGGCGCGGTGATGTCGGGGTGGTACATCGGATTCTTGGGGATGCCGCGCGACGAGAAATCGGCGAGGATCGGCGCCCGATTCTGGCCGGTCGGATCGTCGCAGTGAATCGCCGAGTTCGTCGGGTCGGGGCTCACGAGCTTGCACCCCGCCGCCACGCCGATCACCCACGGCGCCACACTGTACGGGTTCAGCGTGTTCTGATCCGGCCCCTCGTTGCCCGCGGCGAACACGACGGTGATGCCGTGGTCGTGCACGGTCTTCGAGGCTTTGTTAATTGGATCCTTGGGGTCGAACGCACCGCTCGTCCCCCACGAGTTGTTCACGACCTGGATGTTGTACGCCTTCTGGTGCTCGAGGATGTAATCGAATCCCGCGAGCGCAAAGAAAATGAACAGAATGTCTCCCGTCCCAACGCCCATGAGATTCGCGCCCGGGGCGACGCCGGTGTAGTAGCCGCTCGAGGCGCTGCCCAGGGCCGCTGCGATGCCGGCGACATGGGTGCCGTGGCCGACCGACGTCTCACTGTTCGGGAGGTTCTCGGCGAAGATGTCCAAGCCCTGCTTGAGGGGCTTCGGGGCCGGTCCCTTGAACGTCACCACGTCGCTCAGATTGAAGATGACCTTCACGTTCTGGACGGTGTGCGTGGGATAGACCAGGTCCGGGTTGTACAGCCCGTCGATCCCCGAGTCGAGGATCGCGATCCCCACCCCCTTTCCCGTGATGCCCATCGCCTGCACGGCATCGGCCCGAATCGTCGGCACGCTCTCGTGCAGGAGCAGGCCATAGAGCCCGCCGGGACGGCCGTAGTACTGCAGCTGCCTGTTCAAGTAGACCGACTGGACGCCGGGCAGCGCAGCGATCGCGCTGATCTGCGCCGGAGTCGCGACTCCCGCGACGAGCTCGAGGTGTTTGAACTGCACCACGCCCGCGCCGAGGTCGAGCATCGCGTTGCTCACGGCATCGCGCGTGGTGAGCGTCTCGTCGTAATTGGCGATTACTTCCAGGCTCGCGGTCGGCGCCGCGCTCGCGAGGGCGGCCGACAGCGCGGGGTCCAGCACACTTGCCTGCAGGCGCGGCGCCGCGGGTCTCGGCCCGGCGACCTCGGGCCGTTCCCGGCACGCAGCGGCGAGCGCCAGCAGGGCGACCAGAACGGAGCGTCTCATGCGTCCCCTCCTAGGTGTGGGATGGAGCGAGCGGCAGGAGGGGCAAGACTGATGCCGATTAACCGCCAGCGGACCCGGGCGCCGCTTGTGGCGGACACGCAGCACCGGCGGGGAGCGCGCCGGGCTCCGATTGATCAGTGGAACGTGACGCCCAACCCGAAGTCGACTACGTTCTGCTTCCAGCCGGTCGCGAACGTTCCTCCACCCCCCGACAGCCCGAGCTCACCGACCCCGCCGTAGACGAAGTTGGCCACCGGCGTGAGTGAGACGTTGCGGCCGACCCGGACGTCGTATCCGACCCCCGCTGTGAACCCCCAACCCGTGCCGGTTATCGACGGGCTCGTGTCCACGTTGTAGCTCGAAAAGCCCAACCCACCGCTCAAGAAGAGGCCGCTGGCCGCGACGGGATAATAGAAGAGGGACGCGGTGACATTGCCGATCGTCTCGGTTGCCCCGCCGCCCGAGTGCGACCAGCCGTTGATCGCGCCACCGATCAGCAGGTTGCGGCTGGGCGTTCCGCCCAGCTTCAGAAACGCCGTGACACCGCCCGTGCGGGGGCCGCTGTTGCAGCTGTCGCAGGTGATGTTGGCGGAGCCATAGCCCAGGCCGAAGCCGATCCAGAATCCTTCGCGCCGCTGCGGGTACTGCGCCTCGGCCGGGGGTGCGACGGCCACAAGCACTCCCCCAAGCGCGACGACGCGCGCCACGATACGCATGGAAACCCCCTGTGAGATCACGTGTTAGCGCCTGAAACCACGCCGCGCTCGAGCGGGGCGAATTCTATGCCGCATCGGCGCAGCAGGAGCGGCGCCGCTGCACTGTCCCCTCGTGATGTCAGGTGAGCGGCGCCAGCGCCCAACGGGCGCCCGGCGCCTAAGTGTGGTGTTGCGCAAATCCGGCCAAGGCTGCACATTCTCCGCGACGGCACGGCGATTGCTATGGGTAAGGTCTGCTGGAGCGTCGCCAAAATCGTGCATCAAATGCAAAAAGCAGTTGACGGTGAGAAAGGGGCGCGCTAGCTTCGACCCATGAAACTCATCACCACTATCGTGCGACCCGAGCGCCTGCCGGAGGTCAAGGCGGCGCTGTTCCGGGCCGGCGTCACCGGGATCACGCTGACCCGCGTCAGCGGCCACGGGGGCGAGCAGGAGATCATCGAGCAGTATCGCGGCACCACCATCGTCATGGAATTCCAGGAAAAGGTGAAGATCGAGATGGTCTGCTCGGAGCCATTTGTGGAGCCGTGCATCAAGGCCATCCTGTCGTCCGCGCGCACCGGCGAAGTCGGCGACGGCAAGATCTTCGTGCAGCCGATCGAGCGCGTGATCCGGATTCGCACCGGCGAGCTCGATAACGCGGCGCTCACCGCGGTGAACGCGGACGAAGTCCAGCGTGCCGCGCTCGAGACCGCCCAGCATGCCGGCGCGACCGCCGGGGAGGAAACATGAGACTGCCCTTACTCACGATCGACGCCGCGGCGATCTCGGCGGGCGACACCGCCTGGGTGCTCGCCTCCACGGCGCTCGTGATGGTGATGACCGTCGGCCTGGCGTTCTTCTACGGCGGGCTGGTACGGCCGAAGAACGCCCTCAACACCATGATGATGAGCGTGGTCGCGCTCGGCCTGATCAGCGTGCAGTGGGTCCTCGTCGGCTACTCGATCGCGTTCGGGCACGGCTCGCCCTTGTGGGGCGGCCTCGCCTGGCTGGGCTTCCGCGGCGTGGGGGGCGATCCTGACCCCGCGTACGCGGCCACGATCCCGCTGCAAGCGCACGCGATGTTTCAGCTGATGTTCGCGATCATCACGCCGGCGCTGATCTCGGGGGCGATCGTGGAGCGGATGCGGTTTCGGGCCTACGTCGTGTTCCTGCTGTTGTGGGCGACGTTCATCTACGACCCGCTCGCCCACTGGGTGTGGGGCGCGGGCGGCTGGCTGCAGAAGCTGGGGGCGCTCGACTTCGCGGGCGGCACGGTCGTGCACATCAGCGCCGGCGTGTCCGCGCTGGTCGCGGCGCGGATGCTGGGCCCCCGGCGGGACTTCAAGCGCACCGCCATCGTCCCGCACAACGTGCCGCTCGTGCTGCTCGGCGCCGGGCTCTTATGGTTCGGGTGGTTCGGCTTCAACGCCGGCTCCGCCCTTGCCGCCAACGGCCTGGCCGCCCTCGCGTTCACCAACACCAACACCGCGGCCGCCATGGCGCTCGTCACATGGGCGTGCCTGGATCTGGTGCGGTCCGGCAAGGTGACGGCGGTCGGAGCCGCCACCGGCCTTGTGGTCGGGCTCGTGGGCATCACCCCCGCAGCAGGATACATCACGGCGCCTGCCTCCCTCGCGGTCGGCGCGGTGAGCGCGCTGGTGAGCTACACCGCGATCCAAATCCGCTCAACGACCCGGCTCGATGACTCGCTCGACGTGTTCTCCTGCCACGGACTCGCAGGAATGGCTGGGGCGATGTTGACCGGTGTGTTCGCGACCAAGCTCGCCAACCCGGCGGGCGGCGACGGCTGGCTGGCCGGCAACTTCGCGCAGATGGGGATTCAGTTGGTCGCGGTGCTGGCGACCGTCGTGCTGGCCGCGACGGGGACGGCCGTGATCATGCTGATCGTCAAGGCCACGGTCGGGGTCAAAGCCGACGTGCGCGCCCAGCTGCGTGGCCTCGACCTGAGCGAGCACGGCGAAGAGGCGTACTTCGGCGAGCAGGGCGCGATCGCCGGGTCGGGCACGGCACTGGGCGAGAGTGTCATCGTTTCATCCGTTCCTGCGACGCCCTTGGAGGCGCCGGCCGTCAGCTAGCGTTTTTGGCATCCTCGAGCGCCGCGGCGTACTCCCGGCCCATCCGCTCGAGCGAGAACAGCTCGATCGCCCGCCGCCGCGCCGCGCTGCCGAGCGCACTGCGGCGCGGCGGATCGGCGAGCAGCTCGGCGAGCGCCAGCGCGTACTGCTCCGGATCGTCGGAGGTGAGGACGCCGGCGTCGCCCAGCACTTCGCCGAGCGCGGCTCCGGCTACGGCCACCACCGGACGGCCACACGCCATCGCCTCGGCGAGCGCGAGCCCGAACGTCTCCACCGGGCAGGCGTGGACCACGCACGTGGCGGCGTTGTACGCCGTCGCCAGCTCGACCGGCGCCAGGAACCCCAGCAAGCGGGCGTCGAGCCCGAGCCGCGCCGCTTGGTCGCGGATCAGCCCGGCGAACCCGCCCTCGCCACACACCAGGAGCGGCGGCCCCTGCGGCCCGAGCCGAGCGAGCGCGTCGAGCAGCCAGTCATAGCGCTTCTCGCGCTCTAGCGCCCCCACCGCCAGCAGGAACGGGCGGTCGCCCAACCCGTGCCGCTCCCGAAACGCGCGTCCCCCGGCGGCGTCGGGCCGGAACCGCTCCGCATCCACGGCCTCGTAGATCACCCGTGCTGGTCGCCGCACCATGAACGGCGCCACCGACCGCGCCTGCGCTGCGGCCGCGCGGGTGAGAAAGACGGTCAGGGCCACGCGCCGGTACGCGAGCCTCACCACCGCGTCGTGCGGCGGCGTCGCTTGGCCGACGTTGTGGCGATACACCAGCGTGAAGCGCCGTGCCAGCGACGCCAGCGCCCCCAGCCGGAGATCGCGCGGCTTCTCGGCCAGGACCACATCGCTCCCGAGCTCCCGCAGCGCGCTCAGCAGAATGCGAGCCTCCCGGAGACCCGTGTCGCGGATCGGCAGCTCGCGCACCGCAAGCCCCTGCGCGGCGAAACCGGCGGTAACGGCCGGCATCGTGGCGAGCAGGTCGACGGTGTGTCCGTGTCCGGCCAGGCCGCGCGCGATGTTGGCGAGGCTCGTCCCCGAACCGCGCCACGTCCGCGCCGACGTCAGCAGCGCTACGCGCACCGCCCCTTCCCCCTTCCCTCTTCCCCAGCCTCACGACCCATGAAACCACCGCAACCGAAACAAGTCCCACGCGAACCGTCCGGGCGAAGTGAGGCAGGTGATCGGGATACGCCGCAGCTCGAGCGGATCCGTCGCGTCGCTGTTCATGCGGCGCCGGATGATGACCCCGGCCTCGTAGCCCGCATCGCGCGCCAATTGCAGCGTCGCGCGGTTGTAGTCGCCGTATGGGTAGCACACGACGGTCACGGGCTTTCCCAGGAGCGCGCCCAGCTGCTCGCGCGACGAGCGGAGCTCGCGCAGCGCGTCGACTGACCCCAACCTGGTGAGGCGGGCGTGTGTCGCTGTATGCGAGCCGAAGTCGATTCCCCCTCCCCCTCCGCGCCCCTCCGCCTGCATCGAGCGGATGTCGGCGGCGTCGAGCAGCGGCTCTTGGAGCTCGTCTCGATCCCAGGCGTTGGTCTTCCCCAGCTGGGCCGTCACGAGGAAAATCGTGGCACCGAAGCCGTACTGGCGCAGCAGCGGGAGCGCGATGGTGCGGTTCGAGCGGTAGCCGTCGTCGAAGGTGATGATGATGGCGCGCGGGGGCAGGAGGCGCTCGCCCCGGCGGTAGGCGAGGTAGTCGGCGAACGTGATGCTCGCGTAGCCCCGCCGCGCCAAAAACGCGAGCTGCGCCTCGAACTGCTCGGGTGTCACGTAGTTCTTCGGGTAGCGTGAGCCCGGCGGGATGCGGTCGATCTTGTGGTACACGAGGATCGGCAGCTTCATGCGAGCACATGATAACCCGGTGCGGCCGTTTTCACCGCCCCGCGACCTCGATGTCCCGCATCGCGACCGCCCGCCGCCCGCTCGCGCCGTGCACGGCGATCTCGATGCGGTACCGCCCGGGCGAGAGGCCCGACAGGTCGACTGCCAGCGGCCGGCTGGCGACGGCGCCGCGCAGCTGGGGCAGCTCCTGCCACTCGAGCCGCACCGAAGCGCGGCGTCCCGCGATGTGCAGCGACTCTGCGGCGCGGCGCAGCCACCCCGAGCCGACCGGCAGTACGGTGACGACGGTGGTCGTAGCCTCGGCCGAGTCGAGCCCGGCGATTTCCCAGAAGAGCCCGACGCGCGCGCTCCCCCGCACGACCGTCGAGCCCCGCACGTAGGGGAGCACCGCCGCGAGCTCGGTAGGCAGCGAGTCGGGAGGATTGAACAGCAGGATGTCGGAGAGGGATAACCCGTCCCGGGTGTCGTGTGGGCGCACGCCGTAGCGCGCCCGCGCGACGTGTCGCCGAGCGGCGGCGACGAGCTCGAGGCTCATGAGCTGCGGTCCGGCGCCCACCTTGGCGACGATAACATCCCGGGAGCTCGCGGCTGGGCGGCGCTCGATCACCGGTGCGCTCCGTTCGTCGCGGGCGAGCACCAGCGCCACGTCGCGAGCCGCCCCCTCCCCGAACAGGGTGTCGTCGCTCACGTCATAGGCGGCGACGACCAGGCACGAATCACCGCGCCGGAACAGGGCGACCTGGTGCTCGAGCGGTGCGAACGCGGTCGCGTACGCCGGCGCGTAGCGCTCGCGGGGGCGAGGAGCGGCCGGCGTCCAATGCTCCGCGTGCGAGCTTCCGGGGTCATCGAACGCCCCGGCGTCTGGCAGGAAATGAAACGCCGGCTCGGGCTCGTGACTCGTGACCAGCGGCTCGGTCAATCCGATCGAGCGGGACGGTTGCTGGGTCCAGTACGCCGGCCAACCGTACCGCAGCAGCGTCTCGCGCATGTCATCACCCCAGGACATGGCAAAGGGCGAGCGCGCGTCCTGCTCGATGCGGGCCATCGTGGCGCGGGCCAGGTGCTCGGTGCGGCGGTCGTTACCGGGGAGCGAGTAGAGCGGCTGGGCGAGCCACCATAACCGCTCCTCGAACGCGCCGCGCTCGTCGCAGGGGAGCCGCCGGTAGCGCCGGGCCAGCTCGCCGTCGAGCAGCAGCGACACGTCGGTCCAGCGACACCGTTCGTCGCGCGGCATGTCCCGCAGGGCGGTCCGAAACGCGGAGTCCGCGCCGGCGTAGTTCCCGGCGACGTGCTGCGCGAGGCCCGCCAGCGCCTCGCACCACCACGGCGCGGCGCGGCACGCCTGGGCGGCGGCGAGCGCGTCGGCGCTGCGGCCGCTCTGGAGCAGGTAGCGCACCCGCTGGCCCGCGATCCAGTCGTCACCTGGGACCGCAGCCGCCGCCGTGTCGAGCCGCGCGACTAGCCGGTCGCGTGCCCGCCCGATGCGCTCGGGCTCGGGCGGCGGGGAGCCAGGCGACGCCGCGCCGTCGTCGTACCAGAAGCAGAACCGGCCGATGCGCTCATCGCAGTCGGTGCCGCCGGCTCCGAACTGCGTGGGGAGGTTGTGGCGCCGGACCGATTCGAACTCCGCCTGCGCCTCGCGGGCGGAGCGGAGGACGTGTTGCGAGTCGCGCTGCTGGACGGCCGCCCTGGCTTGGCCCTCGGGCGCGATTTGACCGGCGAGTGCGAGAAGGATCGCCGGCGCCCTAGTCCCTATGGCAGCGAGGCGCTGCGTAGTTCTGCGCCGAGTCGCATTTTCTCGATGCTGGATCCGGCACCTCGTCGCGTATTGTGGTCCCACGGGCGGCGGCACGTGTGGGGTTTCGCGTCTCGGCCTTCGAGCTTGCCGGGGTTCGCAGCCGGATAGGTGCTGGTGTGGCGAAACGGTAAACGCAGAGATCCCACACATCTCTGGGCGCAAGCCCTTGTGGGTTCGAATCCCACCACCAGCACCCCCGCGTGGGGTCGACTATTGACTCGGCAACGCTAACCTATGATGTTGTCATTCGTGTGGGGTCTCTGCGTAGCTGGTTTCGCTACGCCATGGGAAGCCGGAAAGCGCTTTGCTTTCCGGCTTCCCGTTTTCTCCAACCGAGCTATCACAGCCGCTTCTATCAGCTGGATCAGCGCCCAGGGGTGTCCGGGGCGGCGACGACGTTCCCCGCGGGGACGGACGGTGCAACACGGAGGGCAGGGCGCGCTACCTTCGGCCCGGTGACCTCAGTCACCGTCACTACGCCGCTCAACTGTGTAGCATGCGCTTCATGGCGTACCAACACAAGCTGTCCCGCACGCTGGCCCTGTTGGTCCCCATCGTAGCGGTCGTCTCGTGCCAACAGCCCAGCGCGGCTCCCGTAGTCCCCCCGCCCCCGCCGCCCGGAGCGACGATTCTCGTGCAAGAGACATTCGAGGATCAGGCCTTCGGGACGCGCGGCTGGTACGACAACGTTGCAATGACCACGACCACGGCCCAGCACATCCCGGGTAGCACGCGGGCTCTGGAGGCGCATTTCACGGCCGGCGCGACGACGCCCACCTGGGGTGGTGCCGCCCGGCACCTGTTCACCGCCACCGAGTCGGTGTACTTGAGCTACTGGGTCAAGTACAGCGCCAACTGGGTCGGGTCGGGCCAGCCCTACCACCCGCACGAGTTCCTGTTCCTGACGAACGAGGATGACGCGTACATCGGGCCGTCGGCCACGCATCTCACGACGTACGTCGAGCACAGCTACCAGAACGGCGGGATTCCAGTCTTACAGCTGCAGGATGGGCTCAACATCGATCAGACACGGATCTTGCAGGATCTCACCGCACTCACCGAGAGCCGGGCGGCGGCCGGGTGTAACGGCAACGCCGACGGCTATGCGACCGGGTGCTACAACTCGGGCGGCGGCGTGTTCGACAACGAGAAGAAGTTCGCCGCGGCGCAGCCGTCGTTCCTGCCCAGCCCCGGGCCCGGCTACAAGGGTGACTGGCACTTCGTGGAGGCGTATTTCAGGCTCAACTCGATCCAGGGCGGCAAGGGGGTGCCGGACGGCATCGTGCGCTACTGGTTCGACGGGCAGCTGGTGATCGAGCACACCGACGTGCTGCTCCGGACCGGCGCGCACCCCAACATGAAGTTCAATCAGTTCATGATCGCGCCGTACATTGGGGACGGGTCGCCGGTCGACCAGAGCATGTGGGTGGACGATCTCACGGTGGCGACGGGGAGACCGTAGCAGGCGTCATCCCTCGCACAAGCAGCGAAGGCCCTGCGCGAGCGCAGGGCCTCTTTAGTGCGGAGCGCCATCCCGGTGAACGAATCGATCTCGGTCACCGAGCCTCCGATCACCTCATGTCCAATAGGCGGCGCTCTTCGCGAAAGAGTCCTGGTGAGGTACGCCTGCATTGCGGCCTACCGGGCGGCGCCGGCACTCGACACTGGATTAACTGAGTCCCGCCGAGTATGAGCTGCGGCTCCGCCGCCTAACCCAGGTGTCCATCAAACCAGGGCAACATCACCGTCAAGACACACCCGTGTCGCGATCCCGTGACTCTGCTTCCAATCTACGGACCCTCCTAACACCTCCCCAAACCCCGGCGATTATGGCAATGGGAATAGCCACAACCATTAGGCCGGCCAAGTAGTCTCTATTCGCCGCCCATCGGTGGACCTCAAAGTACCATAGTAGAACAAGGCCGACGATTGAGGCAAGGATGAAGAAGTAGGCGAACATCACAAGTGTCTTGCTGGGACGCGCCTTCATCGTTCGATTCTCCTCCACTTCTGCCGCCTGACTCCGCGTGAGCGTCTTAACGATAGTAACTGGAGTCGATCTTGCACATTAGCGCAGCTCCGGCGGCGTAACCCACCGTCAGCCCACCGACCACCACACCTGTGATCTGGAGGCCAACGCCCGCGCCGTAAAGCAGTCTGCCACCGTTGATCAGGACGGCACTCCCTTCCTGCGCTGCAGCCTCGTCGAAGAATCCGGGAGAGGCCACGCCCCTAAAGAATGTCTGTACGCCAACGCGCTCCACGATGCGCCCTCCTCCAACTAGTGCCCCGCCCACCAAGACCTGGGTGGCGGCGGCGCCGGCGTTCACTGCATCCGCCATGCACTGGCGCCAACTGGGCTTCTGCTGCGGCCGCGGTCCCGGCTTATTGGCCTTGGGCTGCTGGCCGGGGTTCCCGCCCCCGCCGCCCCCGAGCCCGAAACCAAATGAGTCGGCCCCGCTCCCTCCGCCGCCTCCCCCCCCACCCCAGTCCCCGGTTAGGCACGCCAAGACGTCGACGGCGCCTTCACATGGGGACGGCGGCTCCAACGGTTCCTCGTCTAGGCCGAGCGGGTCCGAAGAATTCACCGGGTCGTCGCTTGTGTAAACGTAGGCGTTCAGTCCGCCTTCCAGACCGACGGGATCCTCCGACAGGAACCGCCCGCTTTGGGGCTCGTACCAGCGCGCCCGCATGTAGTAGAGGTCCACCTCCGGCCCGAGCCACAGCGCCCCCTTGAAGCGTGCACGATCCGCGTTGGTGAACGGGCGCAGGTCGCTCCCCCCCGCAGACTGCCCCCACGCCGTATAGCCGTAGGTCCGCGTGACCGTCTGCGCGCCGTCGGTGAGCGCGATGACGTTCCCGAGGCCGTCGGCATGGGCGTTGTACTCGGTGCCCCCAACAAAGAGCGCGTGCAGCTGGTCGGGTCCGTAGTACGAGTATTCCGCGACGAGCGCGGTGCCCGTGCCTGTGAGCTCCGCCAGGAGGTTGTCCCTGTCCCACAGGAAATGGCTCTGCGGAGCGCCATTCGGGTCCTTGCGCACCAGCCACCCCGCTGTCGTACTGGAGCGCGACCGTCTGGCCGCCCACCGTGTAGCTGGCCAAGCGGGATTCAGCGCTCCAGGTAAAGGTGACCGTCTGCGTCCCGCAGGTGCGCAACGTGCGGCGCGCCATTCAGGTCCTTGCGCACCAGCCATCCCGCTGCGTCGTACTGGAGCGCGACCGTCTGGCCGCCCACCGTGTAGCTGGCAAAGCGGGATTCAGCGCTCCAGGTAAAGGTGACCGTCTGCGTCCCGCAGGTGCGCGACGTGACGTTGCCGTCGTTGTCTGTGACGTAGCTACACCCGGCGAACGCGGTGATCCGATTCGCCGTGAGATAGCTGCCTCCGTTATTCCGGCGGTTGCCGGCGGAGTCGTAGCTGAACCGCGTCGCGCCCGTCGCCTGCCACCCGCCGCGGGTCACGCAGGAGTTGCCGTTTGGGTCGATGATGGGATCGCCATCGCAGATGGACCATGGCGCGATGTTCTGCATCGCGAAGTCGCGTCTGTCCTAACGCTCCCTCGAGGAGAAGACCGAACTCACTGCGGCACGCGACGACACTCGCCACGGGCACCAGGCGGCGTCCCATGAGTGATACGGCGGTCGGTTCTCGCCGCGCAGTCATGTGCGGTTGCCGGGCGCCTGCACAGCCTGTTGCGGACAGCGAACCTCGCGGCCGGATCTCTAAGAAGAAGCGCTGGCGTTCATCGGTGCCGCCATGCGTTACGACCCATTCAGTATGGGTTCGTTACGGGCGGCTGCCATATTACCTTGCCATCTCGGTCCTTTAGAACCAGTGAGAACTCTTCGCCCTTAGGGCCATCAACGACGCCGAGGGTTTGCCGAGCACCGTGACCACCGAACCATGCCAAGCTCACTTTCCCACTGGGCGTCATGAGCGCGGTGAACCGGAGGCTGTCGTTGAGATCCCGGAAGGACAGGCTGATGAAGCCGTCCGGCGTGGCAGCCAGACTCGCTTGGTTCTTGCCATTCTTTCCGACCACCCGAAGGGAACGCGTAACTAGTTCGTCGGGGACTTGCCACGCACGTCTAGCGGCCGTGAGCACACCGGTGACGAGAAGCAACGTGCAGAATCCGAGCAGACCTGTTAAGACTTGGCTTCGCCGTTCGAGGTGGGCAATTCGTTGTTCAAGATCCATGACTCTCTCTCAGTCCTCCTTGACGATCCATGCGTGTCGGGCCTTCTGTGCGTCCATATCTGGTTACGCACCTTCGCCTCGACTGCGCCACGTGTCCAACATTCGTGACCCGGCTCGAGCTGCTATTGCTCGATCGAGACGTCCCCTACGGTCGCGCAGTCCCAGTTGGGCAAGAAAGAGGCTCCGGCACAGACAGCGAAATATTGACAACGCCGAGATCGGTGCCCGTGACGAGCTCCACTATGAAGGTACCTGGGTTGAGTAGCTGTAGCGCATCCCGAACGTTCATTCCCGGGATGGGAGATGTACCGCCGATGACGTCGGTAACGCCCGCGAAGATCACGCGTCCCCCCACCGAGCCCGATATTTGGCCAAGGTAAGGAGCTAGGCTACTCTTGGGCAGACCACCGAACTGCTGCGGGATGATCGCCGCCGAACCGGCCGCGACGCGGACGCCCGGGAACCCGCCCTGTCGGCCCACGCTGCGTGGATTTCCCCCCAGCACACGAGCCCTCCCGACACACTGCTGGGGCTGCGGTCCCGGCTGATTGGCCTTGGGCTGCTGGCCGGGGTTCCCGCCCCCGCCGCCCCCGAGCCCGAAACCAAATGAGTCGGCCCCGCTCCCTCCGCCGCCTCCCCCCCCACCCCAGTCCCCGGTTAGGCACGCCAAGACGTCGACGGCGCCTTCACATGGGGACGGCGGCTCCAACGGTTCCTCGTCTAGGCCGAGCGGGTCCGAAGAATTCACCGGGTCGTCGCTTGTGTAAACGTAGGCGTTCAGTCCGCCTTCCAGACCGACGGGATCCTCCGACAGGAACCGCCCGCTTTGGGGCTCGTACCAGCGCGCCCGCATGTAGTAGAGGTCCACCTCCGGCCCGAGCCACAGCGCCCCCTTGAAGCGTGCACGATCCGCGTTGGTGAACGGGCGCAGGTCGCTCCCCCCCGCGGACTGTCCCCACGCCGTATAGCCGTAGGTCCGCTTGACGGTCTGCGCGCCGTCGGTCAGCGCGATCACGTTGCCCAGGCCGTCGGCATGGGCGTTGTACTCCGTGCCCCCGACGAACAGCGCGTGGAGTTGGTCCGGCCCGTAGTAGGAATACTCCGCGACGAGCCCGGTGCCGGTGCTCGTCAGCTCCGCGAGCAGGTTGTCGCCGTCCCACACGAAGTGGCTCTGCGGCGCCCCGTTCACGTCCTTGCGCACCAGCCACCCCGCCGCGTCGTACTGTAACGCAATCGTCTGGCCGCCTACGGTGTAGCTGGCGAGGCGCGACTCGGCGGTCCACGTGAACGTCACCGTCTGGCCGCTGCAGGTGCGGGAGGTGACATTGCCGTCGTTGTCCGTCACATAGCTGCACCCGCCAAAGGCCGTGATTCGATTGCCTGTCAGGAAGCTGCCTCCGTTGGCCGTGTCGTTGCTGGCGGCGTCATAGGCAAGTTTCGTTCCCGCGGTGGCCTGCCAGCCACCCGCCGTGATACACGAGTTGCCGTTCGGGTCGACGATCGGTGGCGGGTTCCCGTCGCACGTGGACGAGGGCGCGACGTTCTGCATCGTGGAGTCGCTCGTCAGCCGCCCGATCCCGTCGTAGGTGTACTGGTCCGCCATGCTCCCGTCGCCCACCGCCTGCTCGCTGATCCGCCCATGGGTGTCGAAGCCGATCGAGCGGGCAATGGTGCTGTTGTAGGCTGCGGTCGTGCTGATCTGTGTCACGTTGTGCAGCGGATAGTATTGCCGGCTCACGCGGTCACCGCTCGGGAACGTGACGGAGGTGTCCTGCAGATCCTTGTTGCGCGCGATGCTGGTGACGGCTCCGCCCACGTGGAGCTCGCTCAGCGTACCGAAGGCGGAATTCCAAATCCACTTGCGTGACTTGAAGACGATCCCGCCGCCGGAGACGTCCAAGCTGTCGCGCAGCCCCGCGGTTGTGTAGCGGTAGCGGCGCCAGTAGGTCTGCCCCGCGAGCTTGGTGCGGATCGAATCGGGCTGCCCCGCGACGTTCAGGTACACGGTCTCGGTGTCAACGGGGCTCGTGTTGGTGAGCACGCGCCGGTCGGTCGAATAGCTCCAGCTCTCGCTTGCGGTGTTGCGGCCCGACTTGCTGGTGGGGCGGTTCAGACCGTCGTAGCCGTAGGTGAGGGTATCCGCCCGCCGGTTCGTCCAGCGCTTCAGGTTGCCGTTCTTATCGTAGGCATACAGCAGGGCGCGACCCGCGGGGTCGGTCCGCTGCGTGAGCCAGCCGAGGGCGTTATACGTGAAGCCGTAGACCTGCCCCTTGGGATCCGTCACGTTCCGGACGAACAGCGAGTCGTACACCGTCGCTGTCGGATTCGGATTCACGCCGTCGAACACCTGAATCGCCCGATTGAGCGCGTCGTAGACCACCCGTCGGCGCGCCACGCCGGGGGCCTGGACGGCGGTATCGCGCCCGTAGCTATCTGCGAAATACGTGGTCACACGATTCCCGGGGAGCGAATCCTTGCTCAGATTGCCGTTCGTACCCGCGTAGGTGTGTTGCCCGAGCAGGTGGCCCTGAGGATCCGTCGTCGACAAGACGCGGCCGCGACTGTCATAGGTGAACCGCGTCGTGTCCTGCCCGCCGAGAATGGTCTGGTCCACGGTCCCGGAGAAGCCGAGAATATTCCGCACCGTGGGTCGGCCGGTCCCAGCCACGCTGTCCGGTTGGCCGTAGCCGCCGTAGTGGATCGTGACGGCCGAGAGCCCCGCCGGCTGGACGAATGTCGGTAACCCGTTCGCATTGTACGCCACGGTGTCGACACCGCCCGTCGGGTAGGCGGTGCGAACCGGTAGCCCGTTGGCGTCGTACGACACCGTCGTGACGCCGCCCAGCGCGTCCGTGGTGCGCACGGGCGAGCCCCATGGGTTGACCGTGAACGTCGTAGCGAAACCGCGAGCGTCGACGATGCGGGCCGTGACCGAATCGATGGACACCGGGGTAGCCGCGGTTCCGGTTGTCGAGGTGTACGGGACGCCGAGGGTCTGCCACGGGTAGTGGCTTTCCGTCGGTGAGACCGTGCTGTCCGCGCCCGAGGCCAGGACCAGCCGCGCTCGCGGGAACGTGATAAAGGTCAGTTTCCGGGACGGCGTGTCGTAGCCGAACGTGGTGGAGTCGCCGCGGCGGTTGAGCACCTTCCACAGTTGTACCGTCGCGTCGAACACGAAGCGGGTGCTGACGTTGTCGGGATCGGTGATCGCCGTGACTCGGCGGCTCGCATCAACCGTGACCGCAGTGGTGCGAGCCGGGCTGCCCGGATCGGTGATGCTCGCCACGCCGTTCGTTCCGTACACCAACGTGTCGCGCAAGCCCGCGGGATCGGTGATCCTCACCACCCGGCTGCTGGCGTCATAGGCGATCGTCGTGGTGTTCGCGAAGCGGTCCAACAGCCGAATCATCCGTCCGGCGCTGTCGAACACGGCTTGCGAGCCGTCGACGTAGGACCGCGCCCAGCGCGCGCCAGTCTGCGTGGTTTGTGCAAGGCTCGAGAACTCCCCCGCCGGTGCGACGAACGTGCCCCCCACGTTCCAGAAGTACACCGCGTTCCCGTCCCCCTCGGTGATGATTGCCGACCCGTCGCCTTGGAGGTACAGCCGCTGGATGCCGGCGAGCGTCCACCCGGCGGCAACCGGGGCAGTCGTCTCGTTCACGATCACAAGCTTGGTGGGAATCGACGTGGTCACGAGGCCCGTCGGGGCCGCGTACAGCGCCGACACGATGATGTCCAGCGGGTAGACGCCGGTGGGACCGGCGTTCGCTGCGGCGGCGTCGAACTGGCCGCCGAGCCGTACCTTCCCGGAGCCCGGATACATGAACCGAAGCGTCTGATCCCCGTTCACGAACGTGACAAAGGCGTTGTTGACCTTGACCTGGAGCTGGTACTCGAGGGGCGTGCCCAAGCTCAAGTCCGGCGTCACGTTGACGTGCACGAACGGTCGCGGGTTCACGCGATCGCTGTTATACACGAGCGTGACACTGCGCGGCGTATCGAGCGAGAGATACGGGACGGTGCTCTGCACGTACACCGTGGCGAAGCAACTCACGGCACAGCGGCTGTAGTCCTGCTTGCCGTAGTTGTAGGGCGCTACGTCCACGATGGGCGCCCCGGCCGCCTGGCCGACCAGCACGGTGTACGACCCGCCGTCCGAGGAGAACCCACTACTTCCCGTCGCCGTCAAGCTGAGGGAGGCCGTGCCGGCCGTGCCGACGGAGTAACTCACCGTCACCGTCGTCGAGGCCGTGCTCGCCAACGTGGCGCTGCTCGGACCAACGGTTCCGCACGTCACGTTGGCCGCTCCCGTGCAGGCAAACGTGAACGATTCCGACCCGCTCCCCGTGTTCTGTACCGTGAAGACCGCGGTGTACCCGCCCGTGTTCGGAACTCTGGTGGGCGCGGCTCCGCCGTCCGGCGTCACAGCGACGCCGAAGCTTTGAACAGGTACCGTGACCCAGCCACCATCCGAGGCGTTGGCGCCGCTCGCGCTGACGGTCAGGGTCCCCATGCCCGGTGCACCCACCGAGTAGGTGGCTACCACCGTTGCTGCATCGCTCACAGAAGTCGGGCTCACGCCGGTGCACGTGACGTTCCCGCTGCCCTGGCACCCTATCGCATACGTCTCCGGGTTGCCCGTCCTCTGGACGAAGAACGCTTGTGTGTAGCCGCCGGTGTTCGCGCGACGCGCTGTGGTCGTGTCGCCTTTGGGGGTTACGGACACGCCGTAGCACTCGGGCGGGGGCGGCGGGTTGATCTGGGTGCATGGATCCTGAGCCCCGGCAGCTGAGCGAGGGGCGAGGGCGAATGCCAGCGCGCACGCCACACCGGCGAGGCAATACGAGAGCGAGAAGCGGCGGAGCACAGAGACCTCCCGAGAGCGAGCCGCTCACCGTTTTGGCAGGTCTCGTGCCGGGTCTCGTCTCGCGGCCGGTCGAGATGGGACAACGAGTTACGACACGTGGTGCGCGGCGCGGTTCAGCGCAGTTCGCGCGAGTTCAGTGAACTCCGGTGAACGATCGTGAACTCCCGGAGGCTTCTGAGAGAGACACCCCACGCCTTCAGCCGTTTGAAGAGAGTGGTCCGGCCCACGCCCAGGGCGGCGGCAATCCGCGGCGCCTGCCAGCCATTGGCTTCGCAGATCGCGACGAGCTCGTCGACGGCTGGCGTCGGCGGTTCCGCGATCGGGATGGCACGACCGCTTCGCGTTTCCCCCTCGAGCTCTCGGCGCACCGCGTCAGCGGAGACGCGTTTGCCGTCGTGACTGAGCACGAGACGGCCCACCACCTGCTTCAGCTCCCGCACGTTGCCGCGCCACGGGGCCGCGCCGAAGAACTCCACGCCGGCGCCTTCGAACCAGTCGGCCGGGTAGCCACGGAGCGTGAGGAAGTGCGCGACGAGCAGTGGGATATCGCCCGCGCGCTGACGCAAGGGTGGTAGCGTGATGATCGCCCCGCTCACCCGCTGCCACAAGTCTTCGCGGATCCCGCGTCCGATCCGAGACATGGGGTCCCTCGCCTGGCACGAGACCACCCAGCGCGGCGCCGCTGGGCGCAGGGTCACCCCGCCGACCCGCCGCGCCATGCCCTCTTCGATCACCCGCAGCAGCTTCGCCTGGCAGGCCTCGGAGAGCGCTCCGAGCTCGTCCAGGTACAGCGTGCCGCGGTGCGCAATCTCAACCAAGCCGGCCTTTTCGCGCTTGGCGTCGCTGAACGCCCCACGCTCGTGGCCGAACAGCTCGCTTTCGAACACAGACTCCGGCACGGCCACGGCGTTCAGCGCGACGAGTGGCCTCCCGCGCCGGGGGGAGAGCGCGTGCAGCGCCTGAGCCACAAGCTCCTTCCCCGTTCCGGTCTCGCCCACGATCGCGACGGGATCGTCGAGCGGCGCGACGCGCCGCACCAGACGATACACGTCCCGCATGCCAGGTGAGGACCCGATCATGCCGGGTAGCGGCGCATCGTCGAGGTCGGGCCGTACCAGGCGAAGCGGCTCGGCCACGGCTCGCTCCCTCCGAGCTACGAGGTGGCCGTCGCGCAAGCCGCCCAGCCGGTGAACCGGACGGTGCTGCCTCCGGTCTTGCGAGACACGGTGTAGGCCCACGTGTCGCCGGCAGAATTGGGATGACTCTCCTGGACCACCACGCCGTAGTTGGCGTTCTGCACGCCGCCGCTGAAGACCCTCTTCCCGGAGGGACACAGCAGACTGCGCCCGAAGCTGAGGGCTTGCGGCAGCATGCTGTCCGGCCGCGAGACCAACACGTACCCGGTGATTGTCGAGTCCGCGCAGATCGCCCGGCCGGTGAACGTGACGGTCGTGCCTCCGGTCTTTCGGGAGACCGTGTAGGCCCAGGTATCGCCGCTGGACTTCGGATAGGTCTCCTGAACCACCACGCCATAGTTCGCGTTCTGGACGCCACCACCGAGCACCCGCCGCCTGAAGGGACACAGCAGACCGCGTCCAAAGCTCAAGGTTTGTGGGCCCATGCTATCCGGCTGCGAGATCAACCCGTATCCGGAGAGACCCGAGTCTGCGCAGACGGCCCAGCCGGTGAATCCCACGCTCGTGCCTGCGGTATCGCGAGACACCGTGTAGGCCCACGTGTCACCGGAAGCATTCGGAGCGCTCTCTTGGATCACCACACCGTAGTTCGCGTTCTGAACGCCGCCGCCGAGAATCCGCTTGCCGGCGGGACAGAGGAGACTACGCCCAAAGCTGACCGCTTGCGGGCCCATGCTGTCGGGCTGCGAGATCAGCACGTAACCGGAGGCCGTCGAGGAAGAGAAGACCGGTCGGCCAGGACCAGCTGTCCTGGCCGATTGGTCGGGTTCAAACGTGTCGCGACGGCATCCGTTGAGGAGAATGAGGCTCGCGATGACCGAGCCGAGACACCGCGAGACCGGTGTCAGCTGGCTCCCGAGAATACGGCGTACTGCAAACATGTTGCACCTCCATTGAGAGCGGCCCATGTGAGGAACGGCGGAGGAGCGAATTCTCCGGGTCGCCCCCGTGAGCGGTGATGGGGTCTCCAGATGCGCGAACGGCCGGCACGGCGACCTGAAGCCCGGGGGAATAACGACGAGCGACCACAAGAGACTCCAACGGAGAGGTCGCCCATGCTGAAGGCATGCTGCGTGCCAGCTGCGCGGCCTAGCCGGCCCCGGTGAATCAATGAGTTACAGCGCTGCCCCGGCGGGAAGAGTCCGCTAGTTCACGCAAGTTCAGTGAACTACGGTGTACTCGTGAACTTTCGCTCGCAGGCGTTCGCTGGGCCGCAGCGATGGGTTCACGTCACTCTGGAACTGGAAACCGGACGACCACGCTAGACCGCCAAGCCGTGTACGTCAGGGCTCGTAGTGTCGCCGCTCGTGTGCGCTCGGAGCATACCGGATCACCCGCGGCGAATGGTGTTAGGCACCGCGGCTGCTTACGTGAGGAACAGTACGAGTATCATTGCGGATAAAGCGATGGCCAACGCCTGGAATTGCCAACGCAGCGACCATCGCCACCAGTGTGCCCCTGTAGTCACGCCGAATACAGGAGGCAGTGGGGAGGCAGACCAACGCGGCAAGGAATACGTAGCTAAGATCTCGCCCCTATCTTTTTGTGACGTTTCAAGTACTCGACGGTTAATGTCGTCGATACCGCTACGGCGGCTGGGCGTCTCGCGGTTGGCGCGTGCTGACTGAGAGCGTCACGTAGATGGAGGCTCCCTAACGGGCTGTGCCTGAGCAGCGCTGACGCGACGATCGCGTGCGGATTGTCCAGACGCCGTATCCAGCTGTCCTTGAGGATGACCGCTGTCATGGAGCCTACCCTTGGGCCCGATGGAAAGTATCGCGCTTACCGGTTGTATACACCTCGCAGGTAGAGACCCCCCACACCGCCGTACACGATCGCGAACCCTAGCGTGATTCCGACAAGGAGCCCGACTCCGAGAGATCGTGGGGCGACCAGAATGACCGTAAGCGTCGTTATCGGCAGCATTGCAATCATTCCAACGAATGCGGCTCCCAAGGAAGTCCGACAGAGCGGTCGCAGGGCACCAACTATAGCTCCGATGCTCGGAATCCCCAGCCCGTACAGTGCCACCACCCCGAGTGCTGCCATGTGATTCCGCTTGAGCATGGCCGAGCCACCAAGAATCATCAGTACTATTCCATACACGAGGTAGCGCCGGGCAAACCACCACCCCTCGTGCAGGCCCCAGCGGACGTTCGCCCAACCCCAGAGTGTTGCCGGGGGCTCTTCTCTCTGCGGAGGCAACGCGATCTGTAACGGCACGATCGATCCCTCGGTCACCTGCTAGGCCGCTTGGTCGGACCGTCCCTCGGCCTCCGTTCGGGGAGGGCCGAGGATCGTACGCGCTTGAAGAGGAATCAGGGCTTGACCGGGCCTATCTGCGTTAGTCTTCATCTTCAATTGTACGCGCCACAGCATATGCTGCAATCGCGCCCGCAATCAAGAGGAAGCCCCACGCCCCACGAGCTCCGCAGAACGGCAACGGACATTTCGTCATGCTTGAGCACACCCACCGCAGTTACCCCCCCGATAGCGAAGTAGGCGCACAGGATCCAGGGGAGGTAGTGAAGCCGGGGGCGATTCCGGACAAAGGGCTCGAGTAGAGTGTACAGAGCGCCGCTCAAGGCCCCTAGGGCGAGCATGAAAGCAAACATGCTGTAGTCCCGGTAGAACAGCGCCCTAAATGACAGGACCCCGCCGCCAATCGCGACGTTCCGAACAAACCGCGTCGTCAACCCGATCCACCTTCGCCGAGAGGTTCCGGAGTCGTACGAGGCCTTGCACGACCCAACCGCAGCGCAGGCCAATCCGCGAGAACCCACTTGTCACCCTCAGGGGGGCACTCCACTCCAGTTCCTGGGACATTTACATCCGTCGCCAACACCTCACGCGCCCGCGCCGGACGACTCTACCACCACATGAGGTACATCGCCACCGCTAGAGCACCACCAACCAGCAGAACGGCTGCGACGAAGCGCCAGTTCGTGCGAGGTTCGCGCCAGCCAGTACGATTGAGAGACCACATCCGAAGTCCGGCAAATCCACCAACGACCGCAGCACCAAAAACTGTGGCCCCAACATTCCAGGCCGACCACCGCTCACCCGCTGGCCGGTTGACTATCACAAACATTGCGTATACCGGGGCTATGAAAACGAACCCAATGATTACCCACCCGGCCGCCCAGCGGCGAAGGAGCGACCAGAGACTCCCGGCCAGCAGACCGCCCATCGAAAACCCGGCATAGTAGAACAAGACGGCTCTCCAAAATGGAGTCCCCGCACGCTCAAACGGAGAGGTCCCGTTTGAGACGCGAAGTAGTGTGATCCACGCGCTGAACGCAGTCCCCAGGAATAGCCCGAATCCCAGCCCACGCAAGGCGTTCGTTAAGACACCTTTCATTCTGGATCGCAGGCGGCGACCATCTTGTCCTCGTTCTCGTTGAATGTTGAGAACGGCACGAAAGCCTTTGACGCGGGAGGTCCTCAGGCTGCGGGGTTTGACCGGGCTTATCAACGCGGCCTCATTCACCGCCGAGGAGGGGTACTCCCCAGAGGCGATCCCCCGATGCTGACCTGCCCTAGGTCGGGGGACGTCGCTCCCTGCGAGACCTAAATCGGAGGTTGCATGCCTCAAGACGCCCCGGGGAGGTTTAGTCTCGTGTACCCCTCCTTCGAAGTGTGACGTGCCCGCAGGACAAGCTGGTAGCGTCGAGCAAGGAAGATCACGGCACCCATGGGGACCGCTACCTCCAAAATCACGGGTTCGTACGCACTGCCCCGTAGCCATCCAGCTCCTAGCAGGAGCACATTTAGCGTGTTCATATGCACCTCTCCGGTCGTCCAGTTGAACGACAGGACCGGGCTCCCGAGAAGGATTAGCAGTATCCAAACCCCCCGGCGGCGAATCGGCGTGCGCAAGCAGACGATCTCGACCCCAAGGATGAACAACAGAACCAGCATCGCGAGGACGAGCATCATATAATGGGCTGGCGACTTCCCAGATAGGGCGAAAGCGTTGATACGCTGGAGCGGGCCCGTGAGGTTGTCGGTTCGCATCCCCACCACCCACAGCTGTCCGATTGAGTCCTCCTCCTCGCTCACCCTCGCAAGCACGTACCGTGTGCCCTCATGTGCCGAATCCAGCAGCGCCACCTGATAGCTGATGGACACTCGGTGTCGCGATCCCCCATTCCCCGCAACTGACGAGGAAACCTGAAATCCAACCAGCTGCAAGCTCTCAGCGGCCTGACCACTCAATTGCTGAGCGATGGCTGCTAACGCCGCTGGGGTGTCGGGACTTCGGGCCTCCCGGACAAGCGCGTTGCCAGCCGCCGCAGTGTCCCCCTTTCGTAGGGCAGCGATGTAGTTACGAGCGAGCGCCTCGGACCCTGGGGGGAGTACACTCGAAGCCACCGGTCCCAGGTCCCCAGTGCAGCCAATGACGATTAGCCCGAACGTAGGGACCCATAGTTCCCATCGGAACCGGGTAGGCCCGCACTCAGGCTGGAAGCACCTCATAGATCCTCCCTCACCGAAGGCGTCACAGAGAGGAGTTAGCCAGCTAGTGCGGCGCAACCCGTCGACTGCCGTTGACGCTCTCGGCAAAACGGTGGGGCGCGCTCTCTACAGCGATCTGATGCGACCTCCGAAATGCTCACTTCCCCAGAACCAAAGCACGATCGTCGCAGCCCAGAAAATCCAGGTAATCCAGAACCAGCTCCGGCTAGCATCGTCATACTCGTAGGGATTCCAGCTCCACATTATGCCCAGTCGTCGCCAAGACTTTCCAGGCTCGTTGAGCCACGTCTCCGAGAGGCCCTCTTTGGCCCGCTCAAGGCTGTAGAATGCAATAGCTGTGAGAGCACCTACGGCCACCAACCACAGAGTGACTTGTCGTCCTTGCGGAAACCCTCCGAAGCGCAAGAAGAAAACGGGAATTCCAACAACCACGGCAACAACCTTCACGACGAGCCACGACCGATTCATATCACGTCGCGATCCTGTGTTATCAGAAGTGAGTGGTGAGCATGAGTCACGGTTCACTCGATGGTCCTGACCAGTTGCAGATCTGGAGAATCGGCGCCGCGTACGAGCCCCCAGCAAAGCCGCCGATTCCGAGCGCCAGACCCCCAATCGTGCCTTGCCCTCCGTCGTTCCCTACGCGACCGAACGCTACGGGGTTGACCGCGCCCGTAGCCTCCCAGGACGGGCCGAAGAACGCCGCCTGCGATCCCTTCCAGCGAATAACGGTGAGCGTTGCATCTACTCCTGCGCCCAGGCCACCTTGCGCACTCGCGTAGAGTGAGACTTGCCCGCCCCCGAACAATAAGCCCACTCCCCCGCCGCCTGAGGCGACTCCTTTACCCGCTCCAACGCCCAAGTCAAGCGCCGTATAGGACGTCGCTTTCGGACTCGGACAGGAGAGAATGCGGTTGAAAGTGCGGTGCAGGTCAACGAATACCTGATAATAACGGTTGCCCGCAAGAGGCCCCTTCGCAGCCGCCTTCGCGCCGGATCCGGCCCCACCTGTCGGTCCTGCCCCAGAACCACCAGAGGTGAACCAGCATGTCTGCGTCTTATCATCCCAGTGACCGGCAATGGATCCGCAAAAGGCTGAACCCATATGCCGGAGGCACTCGGTGTGTCCCATTGCATGGCACTCCCAGTCGTAGTAATAACAGACGATCATGCCGCTGTACATTTCGCACGTATACAGACCGCTGGGATCCCGCCCATTCACGGGGTCATTGCCAGCGTAGGTGTACAGGTTCGTCCCCCCCGCGATGCCCGCTGGGTCTTCGGATAGCCAGCGCCCCAACACGGGGTCATAATAGCGTGCCCCCATGTGGTAGAGCCCGGTCTCTTGGTCGTACTCTTGCTCTCCCATTCGGTAGCGCAGGATGAAGCCCGTATCCGCCGGCTCCTGCCCCCACGGCAACAGCGGGCTGTTCCCCACGCGGTCGGGAAAGGCTTTCAGTACCGCGCCGCCGTTGGCCCGCGCGATCCCGAGCACCGTGCCGATCGTGGGCGTCGTCACCGCCACCGCCGTGTCCGTCGGTGTCCGGAGTGCGTACAGATCGCCGCTCTCCGTGAAGGCGTACTCTGCCCGCATCGCGTGCGTGGCCGAATCCAGATCCATTGCGACTTGATCCCGATCATAAAGGAACCAGGTCGTGACGCCGCTGACAGTCTTCCCGATGCGACGCCCCAGCGCGTCATACCGGAAGGTGACAACGGTATGGGCGCCGCCCGCCGGCCACTTCTCCACGCGGGTCAGCTGCCCGATGGCATTCCACTGGAGCGTGGTGGTATCCGTGCTGGTCCAGATCCCTACCGCGCCCAGTCCGGCCTTTTGAATCACGCTGCCGTTCGGATCATACGTGAGCGCGTATCCCTTGAACCGGGTGACGCGGTTTCCGGAGACGACCACCGGGTGGGCCGTCGTGTCGATGCGGTTGCCGGCGGGATCGTAGGCGTACGCAGGGACGGCCGCCTGATTGTATTCGTTGTTACAGGGGCCGGTGGAAGACTGCATCTGACACGCATTGATGAGATTTCCGGCTGCGTCATAGCTGTAGGGTTCGCTCGGATAGGAGCCCTGGAGCTGCGACCCAGACGCCACGCGCCCCAAGGAATCGGACGTCCACGCGGAGGTCAAGTACGTCTGCGGTGTAGTGGCAGAAAACGTATCGAACAGCGTCGCAGATCGTCTCAACCTTCCCGGTGACTGTCCTCCTTTTTGAAACACATGCACGTCCTCAGAACCCAGCTCACAATACGAACAACAAGAGCAGGCACGCCAAACCTGCGGGCCGCGGTGAGGGAGCGCTCCCGGAGTCGGTTATCAGAGTAGAAGCCCTGTGGACGCTGTTGGTCGGCGTGCGCCCGTGCTACGATCTCGGGGACATCCTCTAGGCGTCTTGCGAAAGCCTCTTCCTGCTTGTGACAGATCCGCTCGATCCGGTGACGGATACGTTCGTCATACCCGAATCGCAGCAGGCGCGCGTGAGTAGCTTCGTGCACAATCGCGCACGCGATATTGGCCGGCCGTACGTCGGGTCTCAGGACCCAATCCACGGTCAACAAACACATGTTCAGCGTCGGTAGCCAACGCGCAACGTACGGCGCGCCGGTCCCGGATACGTACAAGCGCCGTACGCACCCTCGCACGCATGCGAAGACACGCTGATCATGCGCTTCGATCATGGCGAAGGCTGCACTGAGTTTATCGAGGACGAGAGCCTGAGCCTCGCCGTGGATACGCGAGACCCCGACTCTGAACCCGTAAAGGTCACATTGCGTTGCGAGCCGCCACGCCGTGCCATATAGCCACGTGTCCAGGTAGCGCAAAAACGTGATCAAACGTTCAACCAGCCGCGCGGTGCCACCGCCCTTGTCGATTCCGCTCTGTGTTGGTGATCACGGTTTCTCACTCTCTCGCGTTCAGCCAGGGCGAGGATACCAATGGTCTCGTTGGTGCGCTCCTTACGCGCCACCGGCATCGGAGCCAGAGCCCTTCCCCCGCAAGCTCCACCAGTACAAGCCGATGCCGGGTCCAATAGCGATGGCGGTAAGAACAAGCACCTCTGCCGTTGTCAACGTCTCTTGATAAACCGCCACAGGGAGCATGGTCATCATTAGAATCCAGCCCCACGCCTGTCGCCTCTCGCGTGCCGCCCGTGCCGTGGTGATACGGCGGAGCAGCCAGAGTTCCGCTCCGCCTAGAGTCACAGATACCACGTAGGCCATAAGGACAAGCTTGTCACCTAGGCTCACCAAATCCTCGCTTCCCTAATCCAGCGTCAATACAATCCTAGCGGCTCAAGCACACAACCGTTGATGAATTCGCCGATCCTCATTCCTAGCCCCAGGAATGGCGTCGCCCTCATCGCTCTGTACCAGCCAGGCTCTTGGCCCGTCAGGGCATGACCGATCACCCGGCCGGCTACGCCTGCGCCACCGGCCAACCGGCCTACACCCTTTATGCTGGTCCTTAATGCCTGCCCCGCCGTCCTCTCCGCAACTTCGGACTCGATGGCACTCAGATGGTAAAGGCCGGCGTTCGCAAATCCTGTTGAGGCCGCGTCAAAAGCGCCTGCCTCGGTCGCCAACGCTCCAGCCTCAGCGAAAGTCCCTGCGACCTTAAGAAGTCCGGCGCCGGCGGCGTATGCAACGGCGTCTACACCTACGTCTACCGATGCTCCCTTGCACGAGGGAGCAGGCCACGCCAGCCGCTGCGGTTCGGGAGTCGAGGGCTCAGCCCCACCGCCATTTTGGCCACCCGTCCCACCCCCACCTGTCGGTCTTTGCCCAGACCCGCCAGAGTTGAACCAGCATGTCCGCGTTCTATCATCCCAGTGACCGCGAATTGAAGCGCAGAACTCCATCGATATCTTGTGAGCACACTGGACCTGTCCGATTCCTGGGCAATCCTGGTCTTCCCGATGACAGACAAAGTAGCTCGAGTAGAGCTCGCAGCTATAGAGACCGCTCGGATCCCGCCCATTCACGGGGTCATTGCCGGCGTAGCTGTACAGGTTCGTCCCCCCCGCGATGCCCGCTGGGTCTTCGGACAGCCAGCGCCCCAACACGGGGTCATAATAGCGTGCCCCCATGTGGTAGAGCCCGGTCTCTTGGTCGTACTCTTGCTCTCCCATTCGGTAGCGCAGGATGAAGCCCGTATCCGCCGGCTCCTGCCCCCACGGCAACAGCGGGCTGTTCCCCACGCGGTCGGGAAAGGCTTTCAGTACCGCGGCGCCGTTGGCCCGCGCGATCCCGAGCACCGTGCCGATCGTGGGCGTCGTCACCGCCACCGCCGTGTCCGTCGGTGTCCGGAGCGCGTACAGATCGCCGCTCTCCGTGAAGGCATACTCTGCCCGCATCGCGTGCGTGGCCGAATCCAGATCCATTGCGACTTGATCCCGATCATACAAGAACCACGTCGTCACGCCATTCACGGTCTTGCCGATGCGACGCCCCAGCGCGTCATACCGGAAGGTGACAACCGTATGGGCGCCGCCCGCCGGCCACTTCTCCACGCGGGTCAGCTGCCCGATGGCATTCCACTGGAGCGTGGTGGTATCCGTGCTGGTCCAGATCCCTACCGCGCCCAGTCCGGTCTTTTGAATCACGCTGCCGTTCGGATCATACGTGAGCGCGTATCCCTTGAACCGGGTGACGCGGTTTCCGGAGACGACCACCGGGTGGGCCGTCGTGTCGATGCGGTTGCCGGCGGCATCGTAGGCGTATGCAGGGACGGCCGCCTGATTGTATTCGTTGTTACAGGGGCTGGTGGAAGACTGCATCTGACATCCGTTGAGGAGCTCTCCCGCCGCGTCATAGCTGTAAGTCTCCCTCGGGTAGGCCGACCCGCCCGGCCCCAATCCATACCTCACGCGCCCGAGCGAGTCGTACGACCACGCGGACGTCAAGAGCGTACTCGGTCCGGTGGCGGTGAACCCATCGCTCGTGACATGGTGCAGGGAATCGTAGGACAACGTGTGCGACCACGTGTTCGCGTTCTGGGCGTTATACGTGACGGTGACCGGCTTGAGCTCCGTGTCGCGCGCGACGGCCGTGCAGGTCCCCACGGCGCACATCGTGTCCAGGATGCCAAGGGCCGGACGGAACACCCATCGGGCCGACGTTCCACTTGGGGGTGCCGTGCGGTTGATCAGGTGCCCGGTCGAATCGTACGTGTAGCTCATGGCGTACGTCGTGGGGTCGCCGGGGAAGTGTTGGGCCGCGTAGACGAGGCGTCCGGCTTTGTCGTAGGCGAGCGAGTCCCGTCCGTTCGTGCTCGAGGCCACCGTCCAGGACCCGCCCGCCGCCAGGAGGCCGTAGCCGAACGACTCAGCGGGGAAGTCAGGGCCCGTCCGGGTTAGCGGGCGGCCCAACTGGTCATACGTGAGCGTGATGGCGTCTCCCCGTCGGGTGATCGCCGTGCGCGCTTGCCCGGCGGCATCGTATTTCAGGGAATCGACCTTCGTGGTATCGCCAAGATCGTGCTGCGCCACGACCACGCCCCACGGGTTGCGGTCAAACTTGTACACCTGCCGCTTGGGGTCCGTGACACGCGCGAGACCCGTGGCCCCGTACGCGTACCGCGTGACGTATCCCAAGCCGTTCGTCGTGGCCGTGTCCCGGTTGATCGCATCGTACGTCGCCGCCTGCTTGACGCCGTTCGCGAGGATCGTCGTATCGGCAAGGCCGTAGCCATTGTAATGGAAAGCTGTCACGTGGCCCAGCGCGTCGGCGGTCTGAAGCAGATTCCCGCCGGAGCCGGCTGCCGCATAGGTCCACCGGGTCGTGTGTCCCCCTCCGTCGATGACCAGGGTGTCTTGGCCGTAGGCATTTGGGTAATGCCACGCGACGACGGCCCCACCCGAGGGCTCGGTGCCGGGCGCGAAGGTGTTCCCCACATACACTTCTCTCAGCGTCCCGGCGGGCCCCTGCGAGCCGTTATGGTAGTAGTAGTCCAGCCGCGCGGGTCCACCCTGGACGGCCAGGAGCTGTGTGCCGCTACTGTAGTTGGACCACACCACCGCGTAGGGGTCCACCGTCCAGCCAGTGTTGGCGAACACCTGCAGCCGCACGAGGCCACCGGGGAGCGTGCCGGTCGCGGTGCCGCGCAGGGCGAGACTGATCCACACCGGGCCCCCGCCCGAGAATGTCAGGGTGGGCGCGAACACCTGCACCGTGGTCGCGACGCCAGGAGTGTTCTGGGTCGCCGTGACCTGCGAGGGCTCACCCACGCTCGTCCACGACGCCCCACCGTTGGTAGAGTACGCAGCATACGCGTAGGCAGTGACGGTCGAGTTGTTGCCGGGCGTGATAGTCGGCGTCATCGCGGTCAACTTGAACTGGACCGTGTACTTCCCATCGGTTGCCGGTAGGTTGCTACCGGCGCTCGGGTCGCCGAGAGTGTTGTAAACGGGTGCCGCGAAGCTCTTGTCATCGTTCGCGTTCAAGCTCAGTTGGTTGAGTCCGGCGCCGCCGCTCGGGTCGTTCCACCCGTAGTGGGCGGACAGCCCCTGACTCGCCGTGCTCCGCCCAAAGGTGTACGTCACCGATTGGCGCGTGCTGCTGTCGTAGACTGCCGTCGGGAAGTAGCCGATGTACGTGGCGGTCGTCGCGTGGCCCGTCGGCTCGTGCACCCAGGTCGCGTTCCCTAGGGTATCGCGCCCGATGGTCGTCACCTGACTGAGGGCATCGACGACTTTGGTCGCCTGCCCGAAGCGATCGAGCTGGACCTTAGTCACATTCCCGAGCGGGTCCGTGGTGGCGAGGTAGATCGTGTCGGGCCGCACGCTACCTTTCGGCGCGCCCGCCGAGGTGCCAGAAATGCCTGCCTGCCATTGGACTTCGGCGGCCGTCACGACGGTAGTCGTGGGACGCACGTTCGCGCCCGTGTAATCCGTTGCCGAGGGGGCACGGACGGTGTCACCCTGCTGGAGCGGGTTGTACCCATAGTTCCACACGCCGCCGGTTCGGCTGTTCAGCTGCGTCAGCAGGTTGTTGCTATTGTAGGTGAGCGAGTCTATCCCACCGTCCGGGTCTGTCATCTTCACCAGGCGCCCACTTGCGATGCTCGTGCTCGTCGCGCGGCCAGCGAAGTCCGTGATCTGGGTGAGGAGGCCGCCGGTATAGCTGAGCGTGAAGCCTCGCCCACTCGCGTCGGTCACCGCCGTGAGCAGGTTGTTCGCCCAGGTGAACGTCAGGTCTTGGATGCTCGGCAGCACGTTGTGCCGAACTAGGAAACCCTGGGTGTTGAAATCGGCGAAGCTGCCATCGAGCGCCGTGAGCCGGAACAGCGTGTCGCTGTAGGAGACGAGCGTGCCGCTCTCGCCGGCGGGAGACACGAAGGCACACCCCGAGCAGGTCCGATCGAAGTACTCCATCGCCCCGCTCCCGTCCACGAGCAAACGCCCGTAGCTCCCCGTCATGGTATACAGGTGCCCGACGCCCGCTATGCCCACGCCGGCGCCGAAGGGGCTCGCCGTTTGGTCGTTGACCAGGATCCAAGACGCAACCGTTGTCGTCTGCGTGCTTCCAGGATACGTAGTAGTGAGGACGAGATTGACCGGATAGCTGCCGGTGGCGAGGCCGTTGGCCCTCGCGTCGATCGCCGCGGTGAGCCGATCCACGACGCCTGGCGTGGCCGTGTAGTACACGGCGGTCGCGCCATTCATCAAGGTGAGGTTCACGCCGTTGGAAACCAGTTGCACTTGCACCTCGTAGACGCTCGGCGCGGGCGAGGTCGGTCCGGTAACATCCAAGAACACAAGCGCAACGGGGCGCGCCGCCGTGCTATTGTAGACGAGGGTGAGCGCCTGCGTCGTCCCCATCGAGCCCACGGCCGGCGTCGCGTGCAGGTAGCTTACGCCGTCTGCCGCCGGAGTCAGGTTCGCACTGTACGGAAGGCTGACGGTGGGCGGCGGGGGCGGCGCGACGGCCGTCACCACGTACCAGCCCTGATCGGTCGGTGTCGCTCTCGCCCTCAAATAGACATTGCCGCCAGTAGCGCCGACGGTGTAGGTAACGTTCACTGTGATCGAGCAGACTAAAGTCATCCCTTCCCCGGCCATCGCTGGATCGTTGGGTCCCATGCCTCGGACCGGCGCTGTCTGCCCACCCCCACAACCCCCGTCAATCCAGGCCGCCGCGGGGTCCACTGAGACACACCCGATAGTGCCGGTTGCGGAGCACGTGAAGGAATAGGTCTCGCCGCAAGGACCTGTGTTGGTGACGTCGAACGACGCCGTGTTAGTGCTGTTCGCCGGTTGCGAAAGCGCCGTGCCTTTTGGGCTGACGACCACGGAGAAGGGAAGGCATGACTGATCGGGCGTGATACTTTGCGCGACGAGTCGCGGCACGGCAAGAAGGCCCATTACGGCGGACAGAACGAAGGCACGCTGCACCACGGGACGAGCGATCATCGCGAGCTCGGGGTCGAGGTCGCTGCTTGGTGGGGCACGCGGCGTGCCGAATGGGCCGGCTTGCCGGCCGTTGTGAATCAAGGAGTTACAACGCTGGCCCGGAAGGACGAGTTCACTCGTTCACCCGAGTTCAGTGAACTACGGTGTACTTGTGAACTTTCGCTCAGCCCGTAGAGAGAGGCCGAGCTCCTTCAAGCGCTTGAAGAACGTCGTGCGACCGAATCCGAGCTCTGCCGCCGCGCGCTCCGCGTCCCACCCGTTGCGCGATAGCGCCGCGAGCACGTCGCCACGAGACACGGCATAGCGTCCCCGCAATCTCGACCCATTGCGCAGAGTTCCTTGAAAGAGCTGGCCAAGCTCGATCGCTTCCGCCACCGCGGAACGCGACAAAGTACCGTTTCCCACAAGCTCCCCGGCGCGCTCAAGGGCCATCCGCAGTTCGCGCACGTTGCCGGGCCACCCATAGCTCAGAAGCTCCTCCTGGACTCCTGCCTCGAGGCGCCGGCCCTGGGCCGCCGCAAAGTGCTCGGCCAGCGGCATCACGTCCTCGGGGCGTGCAGCTAGGGGCAGCAGCTCGATCAGAACGCCCGCCAGCCGTTGGAAGAGGTCCTGGCGGAATCGCTCCGCCGCGAGGGCTCGAGCCATGGTGTCCTGCGCGGCGCTAACGACCCGAAGATCCACGCGCCTATTCGCCCCAGCGCCCAGCGGCTCCACATACCCGGTCTCCAGGACCCGAAGCAGCTTGCCCTGTGCAGACAGCTCGAGGCCCGCGAGCTCGTCCAAGAACAGAGTCCCTCCGTCTGACCGCTCCACGTAGCCGATGGTCGACTCCACTGCACCGGTGAACGCGCCACGCCGATGACCAAACAGCAGACTCTCGACCATGTCGCGCGGCAGGGCGCAGCAATTGACGTCGACCAACGGACCGGGACGGCCGCTGCGCTGGTGGATGTATTCGGCAAGGAGCTCCTTTCCCGTGCCCGTGGCCCCCACGACCAGAATGGGGAGCCGGGTCCGGGCGTATCGCTCCGCGAGCACGAGCGCGCGCCGAATGCAGGGCGAGCGGCCGACGATCATGGGCCGATCCCCTTCGGCAGCCGCGGGGCGGTGACGCTATCCGCATCCGCATCGGTCTTGATGATCCGCGGCGTCAAGAACAGATACAGCTCCGTCTCCGTCTTCCGCCGATCCGAGCTCCCGAATAGCCCGCCGATGATCGGGATGCCAGACAGGATCGGGATTCCGGTCTGCGTCACGTCCCGCTGCCGGTCCCGCAGCCCGCCGAGCACGATTGTCTGGCCATCCTTGACGAGCACCTGCGTGACCGCCTCGCGCGTCGAGATCACAGGCGCGTCGAACTGAACCTCGCTCGTCGCCTGGTTCACCTCCTGCTGCACGAGCAGCGAGACGTAGCCGTCCTGGTTGATCGTGGGACGGATGGTGAGACGGGTGCCGACGTCGCGGTACTGCACCACCTGATCGCGCGTTGGCGTGTCGGTGGGGAGGGAGCGGCTCACCTGCACGAATGGCCGCTGCGACCCGACGAGCAGCCGTGCCTCCGTGTTGTTCGACGCAAGGAGCACCGGCCGCGACACGATCTGCACGTCCCCCTTGCTCGCCGCCGCGCGCAGCGTGGCGTTGATGTCCGCGTGGCCGAGGTTCATCAAGTGAATGACGAGATCGCCCAGCCCGCCGCCGGTGCTCGTCGCGTCAACGCTACCGTCTCCCTTGTCGGCGCTCTGCGGCGGTACGAGGAAGTCCGCCCCCAGGGAGAAGCTGCGGTCGTGCCGCGCCTCCACGATCAGCACCTCGATTAGGACTTGCAGCGGCCGGATGTCGAGCTGCTCGACGGCCTGGCGCAGCACGTCGAAGTCCGCCTGCGAGGCGCGAATCAACAGCGAGTTGGTGAGCTGGTCGGGGACGATCGTGACCGAGCCGGACAGGGTCGCCCCCTTAGCGCCAGCCGGCGGAGCCGCCACGCCGGCGGCAGGCGGCGCGGCGCCCGCCGGTGGCACGACGTTGCGGCGCAGCTCGTCGGAGAGCGTCGGCGTGGCGAGACCGGCACGCCCCGAGAACTCCCCCCCCGCGCCGAACAGGAGGTTGACCGTTGCTGCGACATCGGCAGCGCGAGCGTGCCTCAAGCGGATGACGAAGAGCTGCACTTCCCCGCCACCGCCTTGCCCCGGTCGGACCGTCGGACTGTCGGACGGTCGGACCGACTGATCGGGAGGCTTCGGCCCGACACGGAAGAAGGTCGAGTCTTCCGTGAACTGGAGGCCCTGCGACTCAGCGAGTCCTTTCAGCAGCGCCAGGACGCCGCCCCGCGGCACCGGCGCGGGCGTCTCGAGCGAGACCTTCGCTGGTTGGATACTGCCCACCAAGACCGGCTTCGCCAGATAACGCCCGAGCGCCTGGATCACCGCGCGGATGTCCGCCTCGACAAAGCGCACCGTGACGCTGTCATTGGCCAGGCGGACCGCCGACGTGTCTTGCCCGTGCAGGGAGCACGGCGCGATCAAGAGTGCGCTCGCAGTAAGAATCAGCGTCCGACAGTCCGACCGTCCGACCGTCCGTCGCATCACCGCCATGGCTCCCTCACCTTCAGCACCCACGTCGTATCCATCCCGACGATCCGCACCTGAGCACGCCCGATGCTCTGCACCCGCAGGCCCGCCACCACATCGCCGACCCGCACCACCCGCGCCGCGTCTGTGCCCGGGAACCCTTCGATCACGGCCGTTGGCTCGTGGCCCCCGACCAGCCCGATCAACAGGAGCGTCGGCTTGGGCAGAGCGTTCGTGACGGTCTCGACGCCTCCTGGGCCCCGAGTTGGGTCGTACGCCACCCCTGCTGCCCGCCGACCGAATCGAAACGGATCACGCCCCACGAGCACACGCCCCAGCGAATCGGCGGGATAGGCGCGCGGCAGCTCTGTCGCGGCGCGGGCAGCCGGTGTCGGACTGAGCGGAGGAGCTTCGAGCACCGAGCCGACAGCAGCTCGGAGCAAAGCGACCACTCCGGCGGCGCTGGCGATCGACGTCACAGCGAGGTACGCAGCGCGCGCGCTCACGAGCCCTCCCGCAGGAGGTACCACCCTGCAATCGTGAGCTCGATGTGTAGGCGCTCGGCGACCTTCGGGTCACCCCACGGATCGAGCGCCTGCACCGAGAGGTCGGGCACGCTGAGCAGCGGCGCTCCGGTCTCGAGCGAACGCAGCAGCGCCGCCAACCCCGCCACGTCGCCTTCGCACTCGACGTGCAGCCCGACACGATGAAACACCCCGGCCGCAGAATCGTTGATCGGATCGAGCCGGAGGACCTTGAGGGAGTGGCGGGCCGCGGCTAGCGAGACGAGCCCCGAGAGGCTCGCCTGTGCTTCGGCGCTGGTGCTGCCGTCCACGAGCTGCGGCGCGAGCCCGACGATGGCGGCCAGCGCTCCCCGCAACGAATCGCGGCTCGCCGGGAGCCCGGCGGCCAGGTCCCGAGCCCGCACCAGCGTCGCGGTTCGCTCGATTGCCCGCGTCCGAAACGACACGACCTGTCGCACGGTCCAGGGCACCACGCGGAGCAGGAGCACCGCGGCGAAGAGCACGCTCCCGCCTACCAGCAGGGCACGCCGGTCCCGAGCCGTCATCGCTCCACCTCCACGCGACCTACGATCGCGAAGCGATCGAGCTCTCGGGCTCCGTGACCCACTTCGCGGGTGACGGGGCCCTCGAACTTGGGATTGCGCAGCGCCGCCACCTGCTCGAGGTCGGCGAGCGCGCGGGCCGCGACTGGAGCGTAGCCTCCGAGTCGCAGCGTTCCGTCCGGCGCCAAACGCAGCGCAACGAGGAAGCTCGAATCCCTGAGCGACCGCGTGAGGTCGGCGAGCAGCACGAGGTGGCGGGATCGAGCTCGCTCGGCGTGCGCCATGAGGCCGAGCGTCGCACGCGCCGCTGTGAGCTCGCGCCTGACGGCGAGCGCGCTGTCGATGGCCGGAGCGAGCCGGTTCAGCTCCCGTTCCGCGCGGCTCGCGCTGCCGACCAATCGCGCTCCGTAGATCCCGGCCGCGAGCGCCCACAGCGCGACGCTCGCACAGCCGAGCCACGCCAGGCGACGCCGGGTGGAGCACTCGCGCGCGAGTTGCGCCTCGGGGGGGAGCAACAGCAACCGCGGCGCTCGCACGGTTGCGCCGTAGGCCGCCGCGAAGTGACGCGCTTCCTCGCCCAAGGAGGCGAGCGCGGGCACCCAGTCGGGCAAACTGCCGTCGCAACCTCGTACTCGCCGGCTCCGCCACGTCCCTTCGGGTCCGACCTCGAGTACCTCGCTCGCCCCGCCGTTCGGGAAGCTGACCGGACTCGTCGACCGCCGCACGGCGCTCGGCAGGACATCCGCGGCGGGGCCGAGCGCTTCGACGTGGAGCCCCGCCTCGGCGCACCCGCCGAGAATGGTCCGCAGCAGCGCTTCGGGCGCCGCGGCCGCCCAGAGCGCGCGGTCCGTCCGCGTCACCGGGACGAGGGCCGCATCGGTGACGAGCGGCGCGTCGCTCTTCCGGAACAGCCGCGCCGCTTCCAGCGCCACGTAGCGCCTGACCGCCCCAGCTCGGAGCGGTGGGGCGGGCATCAGCGTGCGCAGCTGGACCAGATCGCGCTCGAGCGCCACTCGCGCCCGTCGCACCGGCTTTCCCGACTCGGCCGCCAGCCGGGCGATGACCTCCGCCAGATCGCTCGCGTCCTGGTAGCACGCAGTTCCCGCCCAGGCAACCGTGCCTCCCACGCCGAGCACGGCCCGGACGCTCGTGCCGCTGATCGCGAGCCCCAGCACCGCGCTCACCACGACCTCCGCCGGATCACCGCGAGCCGCCCTTCGAGCGGCACGACCAGCAGCTCGATCGTCGCTCGCAGGTCGTCGACCTGGCCTGCTACCCAGCCGTCGGCGAACACGAGCAGCTGGGGTGGCGTGGTGGCGACTTGACGGGCCAGGTCAGGATAGCTCTCGAGCAGCCTCGCGCGGGCGGGTGGCGACAGATCGGCGGCGAGCGCGTCCAAGTCCGTGAGCTTGGGGCCGAATGTCCGGCGCCGGAGAACCCGCTCCACCGCCTCGGGGGTCATCCCTGGCAGCACGGCGAGGATCGCCGCGGGCGCTGCCGACAGATTGATGGTTCCCGCCCCGTCGACCGTGAGCACATGGCTCCACGCCGTGTCGAAGCCGGGGAATCCGGTGAGCGCACGGGCGTCGGTGAGCGGGTCACGCCGGCGCCGCTCGACGACCCCTGCGACAAACGAGTCCACCGAATTCCTTTTGGGCGCGAGACTCGTGAGCAGCGCTCGCAGCACCTCGGGATCGGCGGTGTTCACGTTGAGCTTCGCCGCCGGGTCCTCCACCAGCCACCTGCAGCGCGTCGATCGACCGAGCTCGATCGTGGCGGTATCGGCGAGCTGGTGGTCCGCCCAGCGGGCCGCCGCGATGGCGAGGCACGCCTCCGCCGCCCACCTGTCCCGCGCAAGCAGCACGCGGTTCCGTGTCGTCAGCGTGCCGAGCCGCGTGGTCGCGAGTGCGACTCCGAGCAGCGCCGCCAGCGCCGTGATCACCCAGAGAACTGCGATGAGGGCGAAGCCGCGCCGGGAACGGGCGGCAGAGGGCGGTCGAGGGCGGTAATGAGTCATCCCCGAGGCCCTACGATCATTAGTAAGGTGTCAACGCAGATATCATTGCCGGTCACGCATCGCGCTCGCGACAGGCGGATCCGGATCGCGAGCGGCGCCGACACCGGTGATTGCCATGTGCGGACCCAGGGTGCGTCCGCGCCGTAGTCGAGCAGGTAGTCCACATCGAGCTGCGACACGCTGTCCGCGAGGACGAGCGGCCCGCCCGCGAGCCCCCTGACGGTGAGCGCTCCGCCGTCCACGCCCAGCCCGATACGCCGCCGTTCGAGCCAGCCATTCGAGTCCTCGATCCACGTCGAGAAGGCGACCCCGCTTGGCCTGCCGTTGAACCCGCTCGACCCGGGCAGCCCGATGTCCAAGTCCCCGACGAGCGCGGTGAGTAGGCGACGGGCGTTCGCTTGGCGGTCCAGTGCGGCCCGGGCCTCGGCCAAGCGCCGGGCTCCATCGGTGACCGCCGCGAACACACGGTGCGCGAGGAGCACGACGAGCGCGCTCAGCGTGAGGGCGACGAGCATTTCGATCAGGGTGAACCCCGCCGGCGTTCCAGGGGGTCGGGCCCATTTGTTCCCACCCTGAAGGGTGGGCTCGGCACGGCGCTGTCCTAAAGGACACACGCGTTCACGGGAGTGTGCTTCAGCACAGTGCCGGCCGAGCCCAGGCTTTAGCCTGGGAATCAACTCAGGGACCACTCTTGATGTCTCCCCGGTATAAGACCGTCACTAGATCCTCCGCCTGTGCCATTTCGCTTCTAGCGATCGCGACGCGGTACAGCGTCGGCTCCGGCCGCTGCACCGTGACGAGATACGGCCCCGCCGCGCGCGTGCCGAGCCGGCGGTCGAGATCGGTTCGTTTGAGCAACGCGTACGCGGTGATGAGCCGTTCTTCATCCACAAGCTCGCGCTCCCGGGCGCGATCGCTCGCGGCGGCGCGGATTCCCTCCGCGACGAGCGTCACGAAGCTCAGACCAGCAGCGGCGAGGATCGCAATCGCGGCGAGCACTTCGAGCAGGGCGACCCCCCGCTCACCGGATCGCATGCACCGCTCCCGTCAGGGGGTCTACGACGACCACGACACCATCGACGATCGTCCCACCGCTGGACGAGCCATCGGGGAGGAAGCTCACGGCGACGCTATCGACCCGCACCAGTGCAGCGTTGCCGGTCCGAATCGCCTTGGTCCGTGCTGCTTCGAGCGCACGCACCGACTTAGCCACCCTTGGACTCCGCAGCGCGCCGAGCGCCAGTCCGCTCACCCCGACCAGCAACCCAAGGATCAGGAGGACGGCCAACAGCTCCATTAGCGTGACGCCTCGGTCATTCCGCATTCCGCATTCCGAATTCCGCATTGGTTACGGCCTCAGCGAGTAGACTGCCTGCAGCAGCGCCGCCGCCACGAACGCCACCACCCCCGCGAATGCGAGGATCAACCCGGGCTCGAGCAACGTGACGAGGAGCTTGAGCCGCCGCTCCGCTTCCTGCGCCTCGAGCGCGGCGGCACGGATCAAGAGATCCGGCAAGCGCCCCGAGCCTTCCCCGATCGCAGCCAGCTCGAGCGCCGTGGGCGAGAGGGCGGCGGTGCCGTTCAACGCCGCCGCGAGCCCCGCGCCTTCCGCGACTCGATCCCGAGCGCTCGCGAGGCGACGCGCCACTGCTTCGTCCCCGACCGCTTGACGCGCGATGTCGAGCGCAACGAGCGCCGGCGTCCCAGTGCCCAGTAACACGCCGAGTGTGCGGCCGGCGCGTGCAGTAGCGACGGCGTGTCGCACGGGACCGAAGAGCGGCAGGCCGAGCAGCCAGGCATGCCACGCCGCACGCTGCTCCGAGACGAGCTGTACGCCGGCTACTGCCCCCGCGAGTAGGGCAGCCCCGAGCACGAGGCCGTAGCGACGCAGTCCATCGGATAGAGCGAGGAGCAGTCGCGTCGCCGTCGGCAAGGCCTGGCCGAGGTCGCTCAGCAGAGCAGCGAAGCGCGGAACGATGACGAGGACGATCAGCGCGACGGACAGTGTCCCCACAACCGCGAGCAGCATCGGGTAGGCAAGCGCCGCCCGGATCCGGCCCGCCATCTCCGCTCGGGCCTCGAGCTCCGCTGCCGCTTGGTCGAGCGCATGGGCGAGCCCGACACCGCGCTCGCCCGCCCGCACCAGGCCGATTGTCACGAGGGAAAAGACGCCCTGCTCGCCGCCGAGTGCGCTCGCGAGCGAGGACCCTTGACGCACCCGGTCCCCGACGCGAGTCCAGGCGTGCCGCAAGCTTCCGGCGGTGACCCGTTCCGCCGTGCGCAATGCGTGCTCGAGTGGCACCCCGGCCTCGACGAGCGACGCGAGCCCACGGAACGCGGTCGCCAGCGCGCGCGCCGGCGGTCGCCCGAAGAGACCTGGTCGCCGCTCCGGTGCCGCCTCCACGGCGATCGGAAACAGGCCCCGGGCCGAGAGCACTGCCGCGGCGTCCGGCCCCGACGCTGCGTCCAGTACCCCTCGCACCGTCGCGCCGTCGGCGCGGGCCGCCTCGTAGCGGAACGCCGTCATTGGCCCAAGTCCCGGTCCTCGCCCTCGCCGCCCGGCTTCCCGTCCCTTCCATAGGAGATGAGATCGTAGCCGGTCGGGTTCTGGCTGCCGGGCGAGATATAGATGTAAGGATGGCCCCACGGGTCGAGCGGGATCGGCTTCTTGAGGTACGGCCCGCGCCAGTTGGCGGCAGGGGGCTCGCCCACCGGAGCCGTGCGCAAGGCTTCGAGGCCCTGCGCGGTCGACGGATAGTAGTCGTTGTCGAGCCGATACTGGTCGAGCGCCAGGCCGAACAGCTCGAGCTGCGCTTTCGCGGCCGAGATCTTCGCGTCCCCGACGTTGCGGAACACCATTGGCCCGACCAGCCCCGCCAGCACCGCGATTACGGTGATCACGACGAGGAGCTCGATGAGGGTGAACCCAATTTCGGATTGCGAATTGCGGATTGCGGATTGGGTGCGCGTCCTTGGAATCCGCAATCCGCAATCCGCAATCCGCAATTCAGGTGTCCGTAACACGCAGCACCTCCTCCACCGTCGTTATCCCCGCTTGGACTTTCCGCCACCCGTCTTGGCGGAGCGTGCTCATTCCTTCGCCGCGCGCGAGTGAGCGGAGCTGAGCGAGGGGCTCGAGGCGCGCGATCGCCTGCTTCAGCTCGTCCGTGATAAGGAGCAGCTCGAACAGCCCCGTGCGGCCGCGGTAGCCGGTGTCGCGGCAGGCGGCGCAGCCGCGCCCCCGCTCGAGCGTGATGTTGCCGACCGGCTGGTGCGCGAGCAGTGCCGCGGCCTGCGGGTCGGGGTGATACCGCTCGCGGCACTCGGGGCAGATCTTGCGGACGAGGCGCTGCGCGAGCACTCCTTCCAGCGTCGCCGCGATCAGGTACGGCTCGACGTGCAAGTCGGCGAGCCGCGTGATGGCGCTAGCGGCGTCGTTCGTATGCAGCGTCGAGAAGACGAGGTGACCGGTCATCGCCGCCTGGACTGCGATCGCCGCCGTTTCGGCGTCCCGCATCTCGCCCACCATCAGGACGTCCGGGTCCTGCCGCAGCAGGCTGCGCAGCGCCGCAGCGAACGTCATCCCCGCCTTCACGTGCACCGGGACTTGGGTGACGGCCTCGAGGTGGTATTCGACCGGGTCTTCCACCGTGATGATCTTCTCCTCGCGGGCGTTGCGCAGTGCGAGCGCGGCGTACAGCGTCGTCGTCTTGCCGCTGCCCGTCGGCCCCGTGGCGAGGAGCATCCCGTGCGGGCGGGCCGCGAGCCGCCGGAACTGTTCCAGCAGCTCCGGCGGCATGCCCAGCTCTTCGAGCGCGACCGGCCGACCACCGCGGTCCAGCAGCCGCAGCACGACCGACTCGCCGTACAGCGTGGGGACGGTCGCGACCCGCAGGTCCAGCTCGCGCTCCTCGAGGCGCACCCGGATGCGCCCGTCCTGCGGCTGGCGCCGCTCGGCGATGTCCAGCTCGGCGAGGAGCTTTACCCGGGAGACCACGGCCGCTTGCAGTCCCTTGGGAGGGCTCGGCACGTCCACGAGCACCCCGTCCAGCCGAAACCGCGCCCGCAGCCCCTCGCGGGAGGACTCAAGATGAATGTCGGACGCCCGCGCCTCGTACGCTTCGCGGATCAACAGGTTGACGAACCGGATCACGGGCGGCTGGTTCGCGAGATCGCGCGCATCCGCGACGGTGGCGTCCCCGCCCTCGGTCCGTCCGCCTACCTCCGCATCGAGATCGCGCACCAACTCGACCACCGATTCCGCCGCCGCGTAGGCGCGGCGGATCCCGTCGAGGAGCTCATCCCGCGACACCGGCACCAGCTCGAGCGCGACACCGAAGGAGACCTCGAGGTCATCGAGCACTTCGACGGCGGGCTCGCCGGCCACGGCGACCCGGAGGTGGTCGTCAGCCAGCTCGAGCGGGAGGATGCCGTTGAACTCGAGGTACCCCGACTCGAAGGAGTCGGGCAGGGGCAGCTTGGACAGCAGGGCAGCCGGCATCGCGCGGGCCTCGGGGTCGTGACCGCACGGAGGGAAGGCACGCGGCGTGCCAGGCGCGCGCTGCGGAACCCGTTGCTAACCCGCAAGAACCAACGCGGTTGGAGAACAGCGCCGCGCGTCAGGGGAGCCGTGCCACGACCTGGATGCACAAGCTGCACAGCGATGCACAAGAGCCTTGTGCACCGCTGGATCGCGCGTCGGGAGGCAGCCAACGTGCGGTGTTGCAACGCGCTCCCAAGACAGCGCCTCGGTGCTGATCGGATCGCATGCACATCCGGGAGCCGTCGCTTGTGCAGATGCGCCAGACTGATGGCAGGGAGCAAGAGCAGTGCGTCACGCGCTCAAGTCGTTGCACGGATGCGCGATCAACGAAAACGATGGCGGGGAGGCGCGGAGCGGCACACTGCGTGCCTTCAGCGCGGGTGACCTCTTCGCTTGGAGCTTCCCGTGGTCGCTCGCCACCGTCGCGCCGTGTGTTTCCTTCCGTCGGCAAGCTTCGCGTGCCTCTTGATCGCCGGTCTCTCCATGACGCCTGAGCCTGTGGCGGCCCAGAAAGGCCAGCCGTTGTGCCAGACCGGCTGCATCGTCTACTCGACGGATGTCGAACCGCATGGTGGCTCCGTCACGCGGCCGCCGAACAGCGGCCCATACACCGCAACCTTCACCGTCTACAACACTAGCACTCCTAACGGCACTACCGACACCTACACATTCTCGTGCGGTTCCGACGGGGGAATCAGCTGCGAGTCGGTCAGTCCGCAGTCGGCGACGTTGTCGAGCGGCCCTGGCAACGGGCCAGTGATCCAGTCTCACCCCAGCAAGGGCGGTGCGCAGGCGGCGTTCCATGTTGGGGCGGCAGGGGCGGCCTACCCTACGTCGGTGGAGGTGCAGGTGACCTACACGGTGGGCTCTTTGGAAGGCACCCTGTATCTGGCGGCGAATGGCTACTTCTCCAGCGATCAGGGGTGGTACACCGTGACCATCGCCGCCCCGGCCGGCCCGCCCACCGTCGCGCTGCGCAACCAGAACGGGGACAACGTGGATCGTTCGCTGTGTCTCACGTCCGGCGCCAGTCAAGCCGCGGGGTGGGAGTGCGGCGACTTGGTGGTGACGCACGGGCTACCCGGATACGCCACCCTGGGCCGGGAGCGGTCCCTGACCTTGCTGTACAACTCGGCGCAGGCGGTGCCGAGGCCGATCGTGGCGGCTTCGGTGAATGAAGGCGCCGTGAGTCAGCCCACGAGCGTCTTCGTCCGCTTGTCCATCAACGGGAGTCCGCGGGATTCGGCGACGTACAACGGGTGGAGCAGCGCACCGACCACCCGGCAAGTGGTGCTGGCGCACGACCCCGGCAATGACACCACGGGCGTATATCCATTCACGCTACTTGTCCGCAACCAGTATCCGGGCGGGAACTACGATGCCACGGCGTCCGGCAACCTCATCGTGGTGGATCGCTCCCGCAGCGACTTCGGCGCCGGGTGGAGCCTGGTGGGCGTCGAGCAACTGGTGTTCAACCAACCGGTGGGCGCTCCCAACGGTTCGGTCCTGTGGGTGGGCGGCGACGGCTCGGCGAAGCTGTACGCGCCGGCCGGCACGAACACCTGGGTGGCCCCACCCGGAGCATATCGGGACACGCTGACGTACGACGGCATCGGTACCTACACCCGCACGCTCCGTCACCGGATTCAGGTCAAGTTCGACGCCAATGGCCACCACATTCAGACCGTGAACCGCGTCGGGCAACAGACCATCTTCACCTGGACCGGCTCGCCGGCACGCCTCACGAGCATTCAGGTGCCTCCCGGCGTTACCGGGACCACCTACATGCTGACATACGACGGCAACGGCAAGCTCGACAAGCTTACCGACCCGGCGAACCGGGTGCTCGATGCCACGGTGGTGAGCGGGCGGCTCACGAGCCTCCTCGACCCGGACGCGGTGAGCACCGGGTTCGCCTACGACGCCGCGGGGCGGATGACCGGGCGCACGAACCGCCGCAACTACACGACGAGCTTCGTCTACGCAAAGGGAGTGCGCGTAGATACCGTGAAGGTCCCGCTCGACCCGGCCAATCTCGACACGGCCACGACGTGGTTTCAGCCGTGGGATGAGAACGGCCTAGCGGCGGGCAACGGCTCGAGCGGCAACGTGGCGGTGGACACGGCGGTGGCGTATACGAAGATCGACGGTCCCCGCATCGATGTCGCGGACACCGCTGAGTTTTGGATCGATCGCTGGGGCGCGCCGGTCAAGGTGCGCGACCCGCTGGGCTACGTCACGAGCCTCGCGCGCGGCGATGGGAACAACCCGGCGCTCGTGACGCGAGTGCAGTTCCCTGACGGTCGGATCCTCGGCGCCGTCTACAACACTCGCGGCAACCTCCAGTCCGTCACCGACAGCACGTACCAGGGCACGGGCACCACGCAGCCGGTGACGACCTCGTATGTCTACGGGGACGCGAACGTGCCGGACTCCCCCACCAGCATCCGGGGACCGGTGGATACGACGCTCGTCGCCTACGATCCGTCGCTCGGCCTGGCGACCCTGTTCACCGCGCAAGGCGGGCACCGCACGGCGTTCCAGTACTTCACGAGTGGCGCGACCCGGGGGCTCCTCTCCACCGTCACGGATAGTGCGGTGTCGGTGGTGGACACGATGCAGTGGACTAAATCGTCGCAGCACCTGATCACACAATTTGCGTACGATGCGTGGGGAAACGATTCCGTGATCACCTCGCCTAAGAACGTGAAGACTGAGATCCTGCGCGACAGCTACCGCCGCCCGCGGTTCGTCCGCGACCCGATGCGTCATCGGACGGACTACGCCTACGATCTCCTGAACCGCATCGATACGGTGAAGGTGTACGACGACACGTTGCTGAATGGACCAAAGTTAACCCAGTACTTCTACAGTCCGACTGGAACGATCGACACGGTCTTGGATCCTCGCTTGGTGATGCGCCGCTGGACGTACGACGCGGCAGACCGGCCCATCACGATGATCGACGACATGGGCAACACCGAGTACCGTTACTTTAACCGCGGTGGTCTCCTCGACTCGCTCAAGACCCGGCTCAGCCACGTGATTAAGAACACCTACGACGCAGCCGGACGTCTGCGCCAAACGACCTACCCGGCGAGGAGCTATCTCGGGAAGACGATGGCGGGGGACACGATTGTTAGGAGCTACGATGCGGTGGGCCGCTTGTTCACGGCGGAGAACCGCAACAGCGTCGATACGCTCCAGTACAATCCCGAGGGCACTGTACGCTCCGAGCGCCAGATCGCACGGTGGGACGATAAGTCTATACTCTTCGACGTCGCGATGCGCTCGTGGTACGACATTGGGGGCCGGCGCGTGACGTTTTTCACAGGCAAGGATACGTTGTACTACGGCTACGGTGCGGATGCTCGCCTGGCAAAAATGAAGGTAGCGTGGCTCGAGGGTGGCTTCCAACCGGATTCGTTTTTGTTCACCTCGGACGCCTTGGGGCGTCGCGACCGAATACAATATACGAACGGCACCGACGTCACGTTCGGCTACGACGCCGACGGCAACCTGCGGATGGTGTGCTCCAAGCACCCGGGTAGCGACACCGGGGTGCTGGACGCGCTCGAGCAGCGAGTAGTCTACAGCGCCCTGAATGCTGATGGCCTGGTATTGGGCATGGAGCACTGGACGGGCGCTGCCGAGGGATCGAGTTGCGGGAACCTGAACGGCAACAAAGTAGAGTCCATGAGCGGGACGGTCTACGACGCTCGCCATGAGCTGCTGAGTTCTGCGGGCTCCCCCGTTGCGCGGACGTTCCGCTACGACAGTAGTGGGAACGTGATTTACAAGAACGATGTCGATCAGAACGTCGACAGCTTCACCGTCGTCGCGAGGAGCAACCGAGTGCAGGGCATGGTGCGTAACGGTCAGGCGTTCTGGACGTATAACCATGATGTGAACGGCGCGCGGTTCGAAGACCGTCCGCCGAACACGCTAGACGGCTGGATCGTTCGTTACTACAACGCGGTCGGCCAGCTGCTCGGGGACTCGGTGTACGTATCTCCCGGGGGGTGGCAGATCGACCCGAATCACTTCCGCTACGACGCCCTCGGACGCCGTGTGAAGGAGGGGGGGCTTTACTTCGCGTTCGACGATCCCAACGTGATGCGCGCGACCGGCACCTACGATTGGCGGTACGTCCACGGGCCAGGCGTGGATGACCCGCTCGTGGCGATCTTCCGGTCGGGGTCGAGCTACACTCGGTATTACTATCTCACCGATGGGCGGGGACGACTCCTTGCCTTCACGGACGACGCGGGGTACAGCCACACGGGCGACCAGGTGTATTGGCAGACCGGCGGGAACCAGGCCGGGGCAATCGGCAATTCGAACAGCTACGTCAATACGCGGGCGGAGTCACCCCAGGCGCCACGGCAAAGCTTCTATCGGAACCGCTATTACGATCAGCAAACCGGTCGATTTACGGAAGAAGATCCGATCGGCGTCGCCGGTGGGCTCAACCTCTACCAGTACGCCGGGAACAATCCGGCGTCGTTCACGGACCCGTTCGGACTGTGTAGCAAAGCCGACAACTGGACGAACTGCAAGAGCTGGACAGCGGCCGACGCTCGTACAGTATTCACCCAACTGGGGCAGATGGCGCCCGCCATCAACCACGAGGTCGCCACGTTCATACCGAAGAATGTGGCGGCGGCCGCGGCGGGTCTTGCGCTCGGAAGCGTAGTCGCGGCGGTAGGTCGAGTGTCGGGAGCGCTAGCTGCGGCTAAGGCGGCAGAGGCGAGCGGCGAATTCGGATCGGTCGCTGTTGCCAGCGAGGCCGAGGCGAACGTCGCTGCTCGAGTCTGGGCGGGAGCAGGCTCACGAGTCATCACCGCAAGCCACGGGGGCGCAAGTGCTACAGGTGAGGTCGTGGGACGGATAGCGGCAGATGGAGCGCGCGTCGCAAGGTTCGCAGCGCCAAAGGTAAACGGCACGGTGGCTGCGAACTTGGAAAACGTCTTGACTGGGAGTAATATGCACGTCGTCGTGGAGCCCTGAGAAGGAACGCATGGTCGGACTTGAAGAATTAACGAGTCTCCGGGGTCAAGAAGCACGAGTGCGGTTCGTTGATGGCGTCGTAATCCGCGCTCGAATTGTCAGCGTGGACCCCGGGCGCGTCAAAGAGCAGGTGGTGTACGAAGTCACCGAGATCGAACACCGCCCCGGAGGCGCTCGGCCCGAGCTCGAGGTTGGTCGGCACTACGCCTCGGATGTAGTTGAGGTAGCCGCGGCGCAGATTGTGTGACACTGCGATCGGTCACCGCGTGACTTCTTCTCACGCCACGTATGCCAATATGTTGCACTACGCGCGGAGTGCCCGTCGAGCGATGGTCGCCCCTGATCCGGCGCAGCGTACTGCGGCGAACGTCGCTGCGGGCGAGCGCAGAGCTAGTGGAACCTCCTGAAGTAGGCAGCGGATCCCGTCTACGTGGCTCAAAACATCTTGCGGTTCACTCCGACCCCGCCGCTCCAGGCCTGCCTCGCAATCCTGGTGACGGCCTGCAATCTGTCAAAACGTACCGACACACCACCCTGGGTCCCGATCGCCCATAGTTCGGACTTGCACGTGAGTCTGGATACCGGACGCGTGGGGGTCGACAGCGTTGGAATGCGAGTGTGGCTCCGGTTCGACTACGCGCGGCCGCAGCGGGTCTCCGATTCGACTCGACAATTCACGCGGACCGAGATCGAGGAGTACCTCGACTGTCGCAATGAGCGCGTGCGCGACATCTGGCTGCAGCTCTTCGACTCGGCCATCCGTGTAGGGAGCGTGGCTTCGGACTCCTCTTCCTGGGTCCCATTTCGGTCGCACCCTGCAAGCGACATGTACTTCAAGCTCGCGTGTGACTGGCTCAGGCAGCACAGGAGGGTCCTAGACCCGTCGGTACCGCTGGCTCTCTCTTGAGGTATGCCGGACACACTGACACCTATCTCTCCTGACATCCCCTCGAAAATACACGTCCGGGTCGCGAGCATGTCTTACGACCAAGCGCGGGAGACAGTAAGCAGCTAAAGAGAAAAAGCGACGCGACTTCAATCGCTCGGGGCGTACGACTCACGTCGATCAGGAGTCTTACGGAAGAAGACCCGATCGGGATCGCGGGTGGGATCAATCTGTATCAATATGCAGGGTGCGGTGCTCCCCATTTCTGGTCCACTCGAGATCGTAATTCTAGGACGTCAGGATGGGGGTCGCCTCCTTCCAGGTGGCGGCGAATTCGCTGGGCGTCCGCCGGCCGAGTGAGCCGTGCGGATGCTGCGTGTTGTAGTCGTCCCGCCAGTGCTCGATCGTGAGCTGCGCCTCCGCCACCGTCACAAACCAGTGCGCGTTCAAGCACTCGTCGCGCAGCCGACTATTGAAGCTCTCGACAAACGCGTTCTGCGTAGGCTTCCCGGGCTGAATGAAGGCCAAGGTGATCCCGCGCCGGTACGCCCAGGCGTCGAGCACCCGACCCGCAAACTCGGGCCCATTGTCCACCACGATCGTCGGCGGCAGGCGGCGCGTGTGGGCGAGCTGCGTGAGCACCTCGACCACCCGCACGCCCGTGAGCGAGGTGTCCACCTCGATCGCCAAGCACTCGCGCGTGAAGTCGTCGACGTTCGTGAGGCTGCGAAACCAGCGACCGTTGATCAAGCGGTCGTGAACGAAGTCCATCGACCACCGCTCGTTGGGCTGCATCGCCGGCGGGAGCGGCCGTCGGGCCACCGCCACCCGCTTGCGCCGCCGCCGCTTCACCGCCAGCCCGGCATCGCGGTAGAGCCGGTAGACCCGCTTCCAGTTCACGGCGTAGCCTTCCCGCCGCAAGAGCACCCACAGCCGCCGATAGCCCCAGCGTGGCCGTGCCGCCGCCAGCTCGGTGAGCCGTTCACGGAGGCCGGGCGGTTGCACCCGGCGGCCGCGGTACCGCTGGCTGGAGCGCGCGGTGCCCAAAAAGCGGCACGCCCGCCGCTCGCTCAAGCCGGCGGCGGCGCGCCACTCCGCGACGACCGCCCGCCGCGCCGCGGCCGTCACGAGCGTTTTCCCAACTTGTCCTGTAAGAGCTGGAGGTTTAGCGCCTGGTCGGCGATCACGCGTTTGAGTCGCTTGTTCTCTTCCTCGAGCGCGCGGACGCGTTGGAGTTCTTCGCGCTGGAGCCCTCCATAGAGCCGCTTCCAGCGGTAGAAGGTGTCTTGCCCGATGCCGTGCTTGCGGATCAGCTCCGCCGTCGACGCCCCTGCCTCGGCCTCCTTGAGGACGGCGAGGATCTGCTCCTGGGTGTACTTGGTCCGAGTCATCGCTCCCTCTCTGGTCTAATGATTACCACTGGACCAGTTTTCGGGGAGCACCGCACAGGGAACAACCCCGCGTTTTTCACGGATCCGTTTGGCCTCTGTAAAGCAGAGGACAAGAACCACGGTAACCGTACGCAGGCAGATGTCGGCACGGAAGACATCACTGGCGTCGGTGGGCAGCGCGTCAGGTCAATCGCGGTTGGCAACGCCCTCCCCACGGTCGCGACCGTCGGCGGGACGATCATTACCGCCGGTGTTGCCGCAGCGCCGCTTGCGGTTGCCGACGTTACCGCGGTTGGGACGTTGGGCGGTGGCGCGTTGGCCGCGGAGGCTGCTGCTACTGGTGAAAGCCAAGTCCGTAGACTGGTCCGGAGAGGCTACCCGACAAAGCTCAATAGCGCGGGCGAACCGCAGCCCTGGAATCCGGTCAACGGACGGTACCTAAGCCCGTCCGTAAATCCAGGCCTCGGGCTTTCACTATCTGCTCAAGTATCGGCGGGGTTCAGTCAGGGTTATGCTAACGCCATAACTGGTGTGACAATGCCCGACCCAGTCACGAACTTGCAGGCTTGGGCGCAGGTGATCGGGAACATTGTGGGGAGTATTCCCTGATGAGTCGTTGGTTGATCGTCGGAGTCGCCCTTACGGGGGTTGGCTTGCTGTGGCTATGGCGATACGGGCAGCGACCGTACCGGTACAAGAATGTCCAAAGCCGCGACTTGGGTCGTTTTTTCGACACTCTGCTCAAGCGCGGTCATCAGGGTGGTTTACTGATTCTTGAGGCGAACGAAAGGACGGGCGAGCACAGGTTCCTGCAGTTTGCGAAGTACATGCGACCGGACGGCCGAGCCGGGCTTGAGTTCGGCTTCCCACTTGCCCCCTGGTCGAGGCCGTATTACGAACTGCTCCGGAGAAAGTTGGATGCGGGCGGCGTCCGTTATGAGCTTCAGGACACAGGGAGGCAAGATACCGTTCAGTTCTTGGTAGTGAATCTCGGAAGAGACTTGGCCACAGCTCAGCGCGTCGCTGAGATTGCTGTTGAGGCCGTATTCGGTCGGCCGGATTCGGCTTTTCAAGCCTCTTACGAGAATGTCAGCCCGCGCGACGAGCAGATTGGGCGATAGTTGCTGACGCACGGCGCGATCGGGTGTTACGTGGGACGCTGGGATGACCTGCATTGCGGTTGGGTTATCGGACCCTCCCCTGACGTGACCGTCGGTAGTCCATACCCGCGGCCTGGCCCTGCGCGCTAGCGAGTGTTCTACCGGAGGCCCCCGCGCAGATCGCTCAGGATCTCGCTCGTCGAGGCATCCCGATGCCTCGTCCATAGCCGCGCGACGCGCCTTGCAACAGCCTTCCAGCGAGGCCGACTTATCGCTACGAGCTGGACGCGTTATGCTTGTCCTCCGAAATGTCCCCCGGTAATGGTTCCGTCGTGGAGGAGAGTTATGCCCGCCACTTATCGGCACCGCGCGACAACACACCCGCTGCTCGGGTGGTGCTTTGGTCTCGTTGCCCTCGCGAGCGTCAGCTGCGCCAAACCGTTCCTCGTCGCCAATTTCGAAACTGTCTACCGACCCCGAACCAACTCCTTCGCGCTCGCACCGATCGCGAACCTGTCGACCGAGCCCGAAGGAGCCAAGGCCGGCGCAGCGATCCGCGAAGCGATCTACTACGAGTTGAGCCGGCGCCAGGACCAGTACACCGTGCAGCTTCAAGACATCGCGGTAACCGATCAAAAGCTGCGCGCGGCGGGCATATCCGACAGCAGCGCGGCACGCCTGCCCGGCCCGGATCTCGCAAAGCTGCTCGGCGTCGACGCCGTGATGCGCGGCAGCGTGACCCGCTATAAGAAGAAAGGGGCGGGTGGCCAGATCGTCACGGCCGTGTTGTTCGGGTTCGCCTCCGGGAGCGAGGTCAAAGCCGACGTCGCCATCTACGACGGCGCCGATGGCCGCATGATCTGGCAGCACAATATCGACAAAGCCGGAGGCATGTTCAGCTCACCGGATGCACTGCGAAACTCGGTCGGTCGCGATATCGCGAAGAAATTCCCATACAGGAAGCCGTAATCCCAGCGCTTGCGTATCAGGGCGCATCGACGGCGAATCCATCCTCCCCCCGTGCGTGTCTCCTCTCCTTCCGCCGCAACTCCGCCCGCAAAGCCGACACGGTGTTCCGATGAACACCGAGCAGCGCGGCGGCCGTGTTGACGCAGTCATTCGTCCGCCACAGCGCCCACGCAACGACCCGCAGCTTCTCCCCGTGCTCGGCCTGAGGATCGAAGCGCACCGACCCACGACCGTCGCCCGGCAGGTGGTGCGCTCCGATCGTCTCCTCCCCTTGCGCATGCAGGTAAGCCGCCTTCACTCGCCCCTTCAAGTCGCGCACGTTCCCGGGGTACGATGCTGCTTCGAGGGCCGTGATCGCCTCCTTCGTGAATCGCTGAGGCCCGTGCGTG